>ENA-UOUL01000781-UOUL01000781.1-bioreactor-metagenome-genome-assembly--contig:-NODE-781-length-52041-cov-4.733142_pt1 | contig 52041 bp, 41 predicted proteins | sample MGYA00249838_ERZ747220 | MGnify/ENA primary metagenome ERZ747220 (study PRJEB28778, sample SAMN05720191) | bioreactor metagenome | isolation source: Anaerobic biogas reactor | place: USA:Washington... | reverse complement strand
TGCATCAGGTTGCCGCTGCCCTGGGCGGTGGCGCGCAGCTCGCCGAGCGCGGACGCGACGGCCTCCTGGTCGCGGTTCGCCTTGAACTCCTTCAGCCGCCCGACCTGCTCGTCCTCGGACTTCGGGTCGACGCGCAGGATCTCGACCTCGTCGACGTCGTCGGTGACGAACTCGTTGACGCCGACGACGACGTCCTGCTTGATCCGGTAGCGCTCCTCGTAGCCCCAGGCCGACTCCTCGACCTCGGCGCGGATGAACGGGATCGACTGGACCGAGCCGCCGAGCTCGTCGACCTTGTCGATCAGCGCCTGGGCGCCGGCCTCCTGCCGCACCCGGACAACAGCGCCGGCGAGGGGCAAGCCGTTGGACCCCGAGATCACGCCGTGGAAGCCGGCCCAATCGCAGTTGGCGCCGGCGTACAGCCCCTGGTACTCATACGGCGGCAAGGGGGTCGGCGTGGGCGGCGGCGGCCTGGAAGCTCTTGAGGTCCGGACTGGCGAATTTGCCGGCTTTGTTCTTCAGGAGCGTGGTGGCCATTTTTTCCTGGAGGGCGTAGGCGTACTCGACGTAGCCGATGGCCCCTTCGATCTGCTGGACGAGGGCGGCGACTCCGGGATTGCCCTTGGCCAACTGGCCGACCGGCCATTCGGGTTTCTTGGAGCGGCCGACCTTCTCCTTCCACTCCTTGGAGACCTTGGCCAGGTAGTCGGTGTAGATCCACGTGGTGCCCGAGGGGTCGGAGCGGGCGACCACGGTGATCGCCTGATCGGGCAGGGCCAGGTCGGGATTGGCCTGTTTGATCCGTTCGTGGTTCCAGTTCTTGATGTGGCCCAGGAGGATGTCGGCCAGGACGTCGGGAGTCAGCTTGAGCTTGCCGGCCTCGACGCCCTTGAGGTTGGCCACGGGCACCACGCCTCCGACGACCATGGGGAACTGGACAAAACCGGCTTCGTCGATTTCCTTGTCGGTCAGCGGGGCGTCGGTGCCGCCGAAATCGACGGTGCCCTGGGTGATGAGCTTGATCCCGCCGCCGGACCCGATGCCCTGGTAGTTGATCTTGACCTCGGTGAGCTTTTCGTACCTGTGGGCCCACGTCTGGTAGATCGGGTAGGGAAAGGTGGCGCCGGCCCCGGTGATTTTGACTTCGTCGGCTGATGCGCGACCGGCGAACAGAGCAGCGCTTAGCACCAGTAACCCAAGCATGCCTCCGGCTTTCATTTTTGGCTCCTTTTCGTCAGCCTGTTTCTGTTGCCTCAACCAATCTTAGGGCATTATCTCCTGTGGTTGTTAGCGTTTGGTTAGAACTGTGTGATAAATCCGATACGCGCGGTGGTTTCGCGGCGAAAAGCGTTTGGCTGCCATCGTTTCGCGTCGTTCGGCGGGCATGGATCGCCCCCTTAGGTTAGAAGTCGATTTGGAGCCGTATCTGGAAGATGCCGGCGTCGCCGTCGCCGGCGAGGTCGGCTAGAACATAGTTCCACATGACGCGGGCGTTTGGGTTCAGGTACCAGTTGAGGCCCAGCGTCAGGTCGCTGAGTCGTCCGCCTTCGATCGGACCGTCGTCGAGGTCGAGATAGGAGTAGCGGGCGGCGATCTCCCAGGCGCCGAATCCGCGCTGGCCGTTGGGGCAGCAGAAGCTCTTCTTGGGGATGAGACGGTCGAAGACGCCGGTCTCGCGGTCGTAGGGCCGGGTTTCGCCGGTGAGGAACCAGGCGGCTTGGATGTAGAAGGCCTGGAAGCAGACGTCGCGGCTGTTGATGGCGTCGACGATGTTCTGGATGTACTCGCCCTGCAGGGTCAGCGGCCCGTGGACCAGGGCCGTTTCCAAGCCGATCAGGTCGGCCCGGCGGGCTTGGAACTGGCCGGTGTCGACGAAGTCGGGCGCCAGGTGCGATTCGGGCCTCTGGCCGTAACTCAGCAGGCGGTTGTTGGGGCTGCGGCGGCTGTAGGCGGCGCCGAGGTGGAGCAGCCTTGCCCCGTCGTCGCGGTACCAGGGCAGGCAGGTGATCCGGCCGGTGTAGCTGCAGTCGGTGTCGCCGGAGCAGTCGCTGAAATCGTCGGTTTCGCGAAAGACGCCGACGGCCCAGGTTGCCCGGTCGGCGAAGGCGGTGTCGTAGATCATCAGGCCGTGGTTGCGGCTGGGGGCGAAGACGTTGGCGAGCGATCGCTCCATGAAGGTCGTGTGGTTGTTGCTGATCAGTTCCTCGATGCTCAAGGGCTCTTTGAAGTGGCCGACCCGGACGTGTCCGATCACGGGCAGATGGCGAATGCCCAGGTAGACGTCCTCGAAGTCGGGGTCGCCTCCGGCGAAGTCGTATTCGACTTCGAAGACGACGTTCTCGCGGATTACGCCGGAGACAAAGAGGCGGGCCCGGCGACATTCGATCTTATCTTCCAGTTCGCCGACCGAGGCATCCTTGTCGCAGAACCAGGCGGCGTCGCTTTGGATTTGGCCGCCGATGCGGATATGGGAGGTTCCGTCCGCGGTCTCCATTCGCAGGCCATCCCGCCGGTCGGCCCGGACGACAAGCGGGCCGTGGCCGTCGTCATACTTCCTGTCCAATTCAACCAGCCGCTGGTCGAATTCGTCGAGGAGATCGCGGGTGGTGGGTTGGGTGTCCTGAGCCGATACGGCGGGCAGGGAAGCCAGGAGGGCCGGGATAAACAGGAACAGGCCGGTCTGGCCGGTGCGTTTCATGCGCGATCCCCCGTCCGAGCAGCATTCGATCGCCCTGCATGGGGATTATCCGGAATGGCGGGCGGGAAAGCAAAGGATGAATCGGCTGCCGCGGCCGATGGTGCTTTCCACGTGGACGGTCCCGCGGTGGGCTTGGGCGATGTGCTTGACGATGGCCAGGCCGAGGCCGGTGCCGCCGAGATGGCGGCTTCGGGCCTTGTCGACGCGGTAGAAGCGTTCGAAGAGCCGCGGCAGGTGTTCGGGCGCAATTCCGCATCCGCGGTCCTCGACGTGGATGGCGATCTCGCCGCCGCCGTTTTCGGCCCGGACGGTCACCTCGCTGCCGCGGCCGCTGTACTTGATGGCGTTGTCCAGGAGGTTGGTCACCGCCTGCTCCATCAACTGCGGGTTGATCCGGGCGGACAGCGTGTCGGGGCAGAGGACTTTGACGGTGACGCCGTGTTCGGCGGCCTTGGCTTCGAGATTGGCGGCGGCGGCGGTCAGCACGTCCCTGACGCGGGTCTCGGCCATGTCGATGACGGCGTCGCCGCCTTCGCCTTCGATCCGGGAAAGGCTCAGGAGGTCGTCGATGATGGCGCTGAGCCGGTCGGCCTGCTGGTGGATGATGTCGAGAAACCGGGCGGCGCTGTCGGGGTCGGCGACGGCGCCTTCGCGGAGGGTCTCGACGAATCCCTTGATGGAGGTGATGGGTGTCTTGAGCTCGTGCGAGACGTTGGCGACGAAGTCCCGCCGGATGGTCTCGAGGTGGCGCAGGCGGGTGACGTCGTGGAGGACGACCAGAGCCCCGATCCGGCGGTCGTTTGGGTCCTTGAGCATGGTGCCGGTGGCGTGGAGGATGCGGGGGCGCGTGCCTTCGTGGAGGGTGATGTCGGCTTCGACGGGCACGTCGGCGGCGAGGGCCTGGGCGACGAGGGCCTGCAGATCGCTGTTGCGGACGATTTCGTGGAGCTGGCGGTTTTCGACGTCGCGCGGTTCGACGCGGAGCTGCCGGACGGCTGCGAGATTCATGCTGATGATCCGTTCGCCGCCGTCCACGGCGAGCACGCCTTCGATCATGCTGGAGAGGATGGTCTTGAGCTGCTGGCTCTGGCGGGTGACGGTCTCGATCTTCTCCGCGAGTTGGGCGGCCATGTGGTTCAGGGCGGCGGCGAGAGCGGCGAATTCCTCAATCGGCGGAGCCAGGAGCTTGTGGCGAAGGTCGCCGGCGGCAAACCGCTGAGCCCCCAGCCGCATTTCCTGGAGCGGTTGGCTGATTCGGCGGGAGACCCAGAAGCTCACGCCGGCGGCGAGGGCGGCGGTGATCAGGGCGACCAGGACGAGACCGTTGCGGATGCTGGCGAGCGACTGCTGGACGCGGGTCAGCGGAACGGCGGTGCGGATGACGGCCTGCGGGCGGCCGTCAACCATGATGGGAATGGCCACGTACATCAGGTCGGCTTCGAGGGTCTCGCTGTGACGAATGGAGCGGCCGAGGCCCTGGGCGAGGGCCTGGAGGAATGCGGGGCGATCGCCGTGGTTCGCCATCGTGAGGGGATCTTCGTCGGACTCGGCCAGCACGCGGCCGTCGAGATCGATCAGGGTGATGCGGGTGGCGGCGGATCGGCCGAGGGCCTTCACGACGGGATCGAGGGTCGCCACGTCCTTGCCGGGCAGGTGGGGCAGGATGTGCTGGGCGGCCAGATGCGCGCGGGCCTCCAGGTCGGCTTCGACGTGCGACAGGTAGAAGTCCTCGACGGCGTTGAAGGCGTAGAAGGCGACCGAGACGATGCAGGTGATGATGACGAGCAGGTAGGTCGGATAGAGCTTCCAGAGCAGCTTGTGGCTGAGCATCGGTCAGCGATCCTTGAGTCGGTAGCCTACGCCGCGAACCGTTTCGATCTGGGAGCCGAGCTTGCCGAGCTTCTTGCGGAGCGAGACGATGTGGACGTCCACGGAACGGTCGGTGACCACGACGTCGTCGCCCTGGGCTCCATCGACGATCTGATACCGGGTGAAGACCCATCCGGGCCGGCGGGCGAGGAAGTGGAGGATGCGGAACTCGGTGAGGGTCAGCCGCACGCTCTTGCCGTCGGCGAGCACCTCGTGCCGGACGGGATTGATGACGATATCGTGGATCTTGATGGTGTCGGATTCGGAGGCCGAGTCGGGCGCGGCGCGTCGCAGGACGGCTTTGATCCGGGCCAGGAGCACGCGCGGGCTGAACGGTTTGGTCACGTAGTCGTCGGCTCCGAGTTCGATCCCAGCCACCACGTCGGCGTCTTCGCTCTTGGCGGTCAGCATGATGATCGGAATGTGGGCGGTCTTGGCGTCGGTGCGAAGGGTCCGGCAGACCTCCAAGCCGTCCATGCCCGGCAGCATCAGGTCCAGGACGATCAGGTCCGGGAGTTTGGTCCGGGCGGTGTCCCTGGCCTCCTCCCCGCTGGCGACGGTCATGACCTTGTAACCCTCTTTGCCGAGGTTGTAGCTGATCAGTTCGAGGATGTCCTCTTCGTCGTCCACCACCAGGATCGTTTCCTTGGCCATGGCATCTCCGATCGTAAGGTGAATCTTAACCAATCACCCCTTTCTAGTCCATTTGTGTTAGGCACCGGTTAAGATTGTGCGAAAAATGCCGTGGCGGCGTTCCCATGCCGCTGGGCCCGTTTCCGATGCGTTGGCCAAAGCTGGGAGATCAGCCCTTCAGGTCGTGCGGAAAGACGGCCCGCAGCGGCGAGATCTCGACCGGGCACGGCTGGCCGTCGCCGCCGCCGCCGACGTGGATGTCCGCCTCGGCCAGCCATCGGGCAGCCCGCGCGACCAGGTCCCGCCGGGTGGTCTCGGCGCTGTCGACGCCGGTGGCGTTCTTGACCGGGGAGAACTCCTCCTTCCGGTCGGTCTGGACGACGATCGGGCGGTCGGCCAGGGGGATCGCGTCGAAGACGAACTGCTCGAGTTTGACCGCGTTGGGTTCGGTCGGCTCGATCCGCCGGCCGGATTCGTCGACGAAGGGGACCTTCTTGACCGCGCGGTGCCAGGGCAGCCGCAGGCCGCCCTCTGTGATCCGCTCGACGAACGCCCGGGCGATCACGTGGATCGCGATCGAGCCGCCGTCGTAGCGCCGGGCGCCGTCGGCGTTCCGCTCGACCGCCAGTTCGTCGGGCAGGTCGGAGTATTCGATGACCATCAGCCTGCCGTCGCCGATCACGAAGTTGCCGACCCGCTCCTTGTCCTCGGCCTTGGGGATCGATTTGCTGGACATCTCGCTGCCTTCGAGGATGTGCAGTCCGACAAAATGCGGGTCCAGGCACCGGACCAGGGGGTTATCGACTTGGAAGTAGCTGATGTGGTCCACCTGGCGCCGGCGGAGCTCATCGAGCACGCCCGCGCGGCGCAGGGCCCGCAGCGAGCCGCCGTGGCCGTCCGGCGAGAGGGCCAAAGAGTCCGGCGCGTCGAGCAGGAGCCGCCCGTCGGTGTCGAAGGCGGGCATCATGCCCTGCTGGAAGAACCGTACGTCGTCTTTGGGCAGGCCGAAGCGGTCGTGCTGTTCGAAGAAGGCCACGGTGGCTTCGTGGTTGGCGTCGCTGGTCATGATGTACCAGCGGATCTTCTCGCTGTAGCGGCGGCGGCAGTTGAGGATGTACTCGGCGAAAAGCTGAAAGAGCGTCTTGCCCGTCACCGGGGCGATCGCATAGCAGCCCTTGGGCCCGTCGAAACCCAGTCGCGTGCCCATGCCGCCGGCCACGGTGAACGCACAGACCTTTCCTTCAGACAAAGCCTGTTCGCCGGCCTGCCAGGCCTTGCGGTACAGCTCAGCGGTTTGCGGGCTGTCCGGCTGGACCGGAAACTGCGGGGCCGGTTCGATGGTTTTGGGCAGTTCGAACGGGGTGGCTTGGCGGACGCAGTCGCGGGCCAGCCGGTCGATCTGCTGGAAGTCGAGGTCCTCCAGTTGCCGCAAAAGCTGGTCCTTTTGGCTGTCATTCAATTGGCTCCAGAACCGCAGGACGTGCTGCTGTCCGACGGCTTTGGCCTGGTCCAGAACTTTCTCGTATCGACGCTGAATATCCTGCATAATAACCCCTCTGAACGCCTATAATACGGGGCTGAATCACCAATTAGGTTATTATTCATCAGCGGGTGTGAGTGTCAATCATGTTCATCGACAGGGCGGAGATTTACGTCAAGGGCGGCGACGGCGGGGCCGGATGCGTGGCCTTCCGGCGGGAAAAGTACGTGCCGCGCGGCGGCCCGGACGGCGGTGACGGCGGCCGCGGCGGCAGCGTCTATCTCGAAGCCGATGAGAACCTCAACACGCTGATGGATCTGGTTGGGCACCATCACTGGAAGGCCGAACCCGGCCGGCCGGGCATGGGCAAGAACAAGACCGGTCGCAGCGGCCGGGACCGGATCGTCCGGGTGCCGCCGGGCACGCTGATCTACGACAAGGAGGCCGATCTGCTGCTCAAGGACCTGGTCGAGCCGGGCCAGCGGGTCTGCGTGGCCCGCGGCGGCAAGGGCGGACGCGGGAACAAGGCCTTTGCCACGTCGACCGAACAGGCCCCGCAGGAGGCTGAACCCGGTCTGCCGGGCCAGGAGCGGGTGCTTCGGTTGGAGTTGAAGCTGATCGCCGACGTGGGTCTGGTGGGCATGCCGAACGCGGGCAAATCGACGTTGCTCTCGCGGGTCTCAGCCGCCCGGCCGAAGATCGCCGACTACCCGTTCACCACGCGCCATCCGGTGCTGGGCATCGCCGAGCTGCGGAACCATCGGCGGATCGTGATCGCCGACATTCCCGGCCTGATCGAAGGGGCCCACGAGGGCTCCGGACTGGGCGATGAATTTTTGCGGCACATCGAGCGGACCTCGGTGCTGATCCATCTGGTGGACATCCTGCCGCCGGCGGGCGATCCATTCGAGCACTACGAGGTGATTCGCGGCGAGTTGAGCAAATACTCACCGGTGCTGGCCGCCAAGCCGGAGATTGTGGCGGTCAACAAGATGGACCTGACCGACGCGGGCGAGGCGCTGCGGGAGTTTCGCGAGCGGCTGGGAGACGAGCGGGTCTTCGCCATCTCAGCGGTGACCGGACACGGCGTGCCGGAGTTGCTGGAGCACGCGTACCGGGTGGTTCAGGAGTATCGCGAGTCGGCCCCGGCGGCTGCGGAAGGAGAGGCAGGAGAGCCATGAAGATCATTGCGGTCGATATCGGCAACACGATGACTCGCCTGGCGGTGGTCGAGGAGCGCAAGGTGCTGGAAAAGGTCGCTCTGGCCGCCGACGAGATCGAGCAGTTCGGCGACGAGCTGGTCCGGCTGATGAAGCTGTTGGAGCCGCAGAAGGTTCGGCCGGTGGTCGTCTGTTCGGTGGCGCCCAAGACGTGCGCCACGGTGGAAGAGCTGGTGCGGCGGCGGACAGACTCCAAGCCGCTGGTGATCGGCCGGGACATTCCGCTGCCGCTGCGGCTTGACCTGAGCGACGCGAGCACGGTCGGGGCTGATCGGGTGGTGGCGGCGGCGATGGCCTACGAGCGGATGGAGACGGCGGTGGTCGTGGCCGATTTCGGCACCGCGGTCACCATCGACTGCGTCAACGACGAAGGGGTGTTCCTGGGCGGCGCGATCCTTTCCGGGCTTCGTCTTTCGGCGTACGCCCTTTCGTCATACACGGCGGCGCTGCCGCTGGTGAGCGATCCGTCGCTTCCGGTCACGCCGTGGGGCCGCAACACCGTCGAGGCGATCTCGAGCGGGATCATTCTGGGCGCGGTCGGGGCGTTGCGGGAGATTGTCGAGCGGTACGCCACGGAGCTTGGGCGATGGCCGGAGGTCATTCTGACCGGCGGCGACGCCACGCTGATTGCTGAGCACAATGACTTTGCCAAGGCGGTGGCGCCGGATCTGCTGCTGATGGGGGTCGATCTGGCCTATGAGCTGTGGGCCGAGTCGCAAGAGGATTAGGCACGTGTCGGACGCGGACGGGCGGACAGTGGTGGCGCCGGCTTCGGCCCAGGGCTCGTCGGCGATCGCGGTGATTCAGGTGGCCGGTCCACGGGCGCAGGCGATGATCGTCGGGCACAGCGGGTTGGCCGATGCGCCGCGATGCGGTGAGGTCGTGCTGACCGGTTTGCACGATAGGGAGGGTCGGCCGGTCGACCGGGTGCTGGTGGCCTGCCTGTCCGAAGATCAGCCGCTCTATGAGATCACCTGTCACGGCGGCGTTCGGGTGGTTCAGCGGATCGTCGAGCTTTTCCAAGAGGCCGGCGCGGTGCTGGTCGACACGGTCGAACTGCTGGGTCAAACGTATCGGCTGGAGAATCCGGTGGCGGCGGAGGCCTATCGCCTGCTGCCCGGGGCGCTGACGGCAAAGGCGGGCAGGTTCCTGCTGCACCAGGCGCATGAGGGGTTTGCCCGAGTTCATGAGCGGCTTGCCGGCGCTTCGCGCGAGGAGTTGTCGGCGTGCCTTGCGCATTGGCCGGCGGCCAAGCGGCTGCTGAGCGGGATGACGGTGGCGATCGTCGGGCCAGCCAACGCGGGCAAGAGCACGCTGCTGAATTGTCTCTCAGCCCACGAGCGGGCGCTGGTGGCCGATCTGCCGGGTACGACGCGGGATTACGTTTGCAGCGAGGTGGAGATCGAGGGCGTGCCGGTGCGGCTGTTCGATACGGCGGGTCTGGGCCGGACGGCCGATCCGCTGGCGGCTGAGGCGCGGGCCAGAACGATCCAGGCGTGCGAGCAGGCGGAGTTTGTGGTGATCGTGCTGGATGCGACGGCGACCGCTGGGCTGGCGGAGCAGCTCGCCGAGTGCGTCGCGATTGCGCCGGTCAAGCGGCTGGTGGACGACGGTAGGGCGGTCACAGTGGTCAACAAGATTGACTCGCCTGATCGGTGGCATGAATTGGATGAATTGGACGTTGCTTCGCCGACCGTTGAGATTTCGGCTTTGACCGGTTTGAACGTGGACGGTCTTGGCCGTGCGCTGCTCGATCTGGCGGGTTTGCGCGAGTTGGATATTCGCCAGCCGTGCGTCTTTGCCGAAGGCCAGGCCGACGAGGTCCGCCGCGTTCTTGACCGGCTTCGCGACGGTCGGTAAGCTCTGGCGTGTGAAACGGACCGTCATTCAACGAATTGCGCTTGGCGTTCTCGCCGCGGCTGTGCTGATCGGCACCGGCTACAGCAACTATTGCCGCGCCGCGGCGGGGATCGGCGATTTCCGGGCGCTGCGGCAGGCCTCGGAGCATGCGTTGCAGACCAGCCAATTGAACGATCCGTGTTCGCTGGGCTACTATCCGCCCAGCGCCAGGCCGATCCTGATGCCGCTGGCTTGGCTTGATCTGCGGCCGGCGGCGGCGGTCTGGTGGGCGCTGATGGTGCTGCTTTACGGGCTGTGCCTGTACCTGCTGGTCAGCCACGTTCTGCCGGGATCGCGAGATCGATTGTGGATCGCCGGGCTGTCCCTGGTGGTCGCGCTGCCGTGGTTGATCGCGGATTTGAACGTGGGTAACATCTCGTCGCTGGTGCTGGCGTCGGTGGTGGCGGGTTATGTGCTGGCGAGGAAGGGGCGTCCGGTCGCAGCCGGTTTCGCGGTGGCGGCGGGCGTCTCGCTGAAGCTCATTCCGGTGTTCCTGATCGTGTTTTTTGTCATCAAACGCCGCTGGAAAGCGGCGGCATGCAGCCTTGTGGCGACGGCGGCGGTCGCGGCGGTTCCCGGCGTGTTGATCTTCGGCGGCAAGGACTTCGCCGGTTCGTGGACGACGTGGCGGCGCGAAGCGGTTCATATCCGCACGCCGCAATACACGATCCTGGAGGCCCAGCGCTCAACCCACATGAACCAGTCGTGGCCGAACGTCCTCGTGCGGCTGCTGCATGGCGTCGATACCGGCCACAGCAAGCATCCGTTTCGGGTGAACGTGGCCGATCTGCCGCGCGAGCGGGTGCTGGTTCTCTACTACGCCTTCGCCGCGTTGAGTTTGGGGCTGTGGGTGTTTCTGATCTGGCCGCGGCGCGGCGATCCGCCGGCGGTCGAGGCGCTGCATTTCGCCACCGTGCCGCTGGTGATGCTCTGGTTCAGCCCGCACGTGATGAGCTATTACTTGTCGATCGCGATGCCCGCGATGGCGGTTTTCGTCTGGGCGCTGGTGGAGAAGCCGGCGGGGCTGGTTGGTGTCCGGAAATGGTTGATCGTGTTGGCGTTGGTGTACTGGGCCGGCTGTGCGAGCATGGCCAGCGACTACCTGCGGGCGATCGGCAGCTATCAGATGGTGATCCTGGTGCTGGCGGCGGCGACGTTCGTGATCGCGCAGCGGATGAGGGTCGCCGCTGGTGCTTCGGATCAGCCGACGGACTCGATGGCGGGCTCAGCTGGAGGTTCATGATAGTTCCACGCCAGCGAGGTGCGGTCCTGGAAATCGGCGAAGCGGGGGATGCGGCGGTTGCGGCCGGTCAGGTAGTACCAGAGGCCGAAGTACGCCGCGAGGTTGGCCATCCACGCCCGCTTCTTGAACGGCCAGGCCTTCAGGCGGGCCATCGCCGAACGCGGATGGTAAAACTCGCAGAACGCCGACATCTGGGCGTGGCGAAGCTCCTGCGTCGTGAAGTTCTTCGGATCGTAGACGACGCCCGCCCCGTTGTACTTGAGCCAGTCGCGGGTGCGGATGCGGCCCTCAGCGGCGAACCGCTGATGCATCTGCGTGCCGGGATACGGCGTGAGGATCGGGAAACACGCCATGGCCAGGTCAGCCTTCTGGGCGAACCGGCAGGTGTCGCGGCAGGTCTCCCACGTGTCATGGTCGAAGCCGAAGATGAACGCGCCCCAGAGGCTGATCCGGTGCGACGAGATCTTCTTGATCCGCCAGAGGTAGCTGTCGGCCTTCACGAAGCGTTTGCCCGCCTCGGCCAGCGTCTCGCCGCGGACGCTCTCGAGGCCGAGGATCAACCCGACGCAGCCGCTGGCCCGCATCGCGGCCAGCAGCTTGTCCGACTGGCTGATGAGAATGTCGCACTGCGAGGCCCAGTTGATCTTCAGCGGGATCAGCCGCTGACACAGCTCCAGCGCCCATTCGCGATTGCCCGCGAAGTTGTCGTCGGAGAAGATAAAGAAATTGGCCCCGTGGACCTCCTTGGCCTCGCGGATTTCCTCGACGATCTTGTCCATCGGCCGCTGGCGGAACTTGCGGCCGAAGATCGCCGGCGTCGTGCAGAACGAGCAGTTGTGTGGGCAGCCGCGGGTGGTCTGGATCGGGTGGAAGGTCAGATAGTCCTTGGGGTTCAGCAGGTCCTTGCGCGGCGTGGTGATCTCAGCGGTTCCGAGTTCCTGCCAGTGGTACTTGCGCTTGAGCTGGCCGGCCTCGAAGTCGGCCAGGACGTGAGGCAGCGTCGATTCGGCGTCGCCGATGGCAACCGCGTCGGCGTGTTGCAGGGCCTCATCCGGCAGGGCGGACGGGTGGATGCCGCCCATGACCACGGTGATGCCGAGCCGCCGGTAGGCGTCGGCGATTTCGTAGGCCCGGGCCGACTGGGTGGTCATCGCCCCGATCCCGACCAGGTCCACGTCGGCGCGGGCCTGGTGCGGCTGGTCCATCGCGCACTCGTCGACGATCTCGACCGACCAGTCTCGCGGGACCAGCGCGGCGCAGATCGTCAGGTTCAGCGGGGCGAACAGGGCCTTGCGGCCCATGGTCATCCGCTGGATGACGCCCGGAATGACGATGGTGGACAGCGGGCTTCGCGGGTTGATAAAGCGTATGCGTCGCGTCTGTCTGGGCTCGGCGTGGATCATGGGCCCATTATGGATCGGCGGGCGGACGATGACAAGGGCAAGTTTCGCTGGGACCACAACAGGCTACAAGCGGCGGCGATGCGTGCTATAATGGGTGATCGGGCGGCGTTTGGCCGCGGATGGATGTGACTTGTTGCGGGACGGGTGCCATGACGGACAAGAAGAGCAAATTGCCGAACCTGGAAAAGCTGACGTTCGAGGAGGCGATCGCCAAGCTGCGCGAGATCGTCGAACAGGTCGAGTCCGGCGAGGTGGGGCTCGAGGATTCGATCGAGCAGTACGAACTGGGCTGCCGGCTGATCCAGCACTGCCGATCCATTCTCGACGGAGCCGAGCAGCGGATCGAGGTGCTGACAAAGACGCTCGACGGCAAACTCGCCGCCCAGGCGGCGCCGCAGGAACTCCAGGGTGAGGCCGGCGAGGAGTAGCGGGTCGGCGACGTCAGGTCAGGGTCAGCGGGTTTCTAATATCCGCCTCCTCCGGACAGCAGCGACGCGAAGGCGGACATCAGGATCGTCATGAGGAACGACTCGACCGTTCCCATGATGATGATGATCAAAAACGCCTCGAAGAAGTCGACGCCGAAGAACAGGTAGAGCAATAGCCAGAGGATGGGAAGGTAGAAGATCAGCATGAACAGCCCACCGACCAACATGGGGGCCAGGGCCAGGGCGGCGGCGATGCCGAACGTCTGAAGGATCGCCGGTCCGAATTCGCCGAACCCGAACTCGGCCAGCTTGGCCGCGATGGTCATGGCGACCAGCAGGAACGCCACGCGGACGACGATGCTGATGACTCCGATGATCCCGCCCGCCACGCCCGTCTGCACCATCGAGAGGGCCAGGAACAGGACGATAAAGGCTACGGGCAGGATGTAGGTCTTGATCTGGTACCAGTCGATCTGGATTCCCGAGGCCTCGCCTTCAACCGCGACGGCGGCTGCTTTGGCCGGTTTCTTGACGCCGGAGCCGACCTCGAAGCTCTTGGGCGAGCCGGGACCGGAGCTGACCCCTTCGCCGAGCGACAGCTCAAACCGGCGTCCGGTCTTGAAGCTGTAGCCGCACTTGACGCACAAGACCGCCCCTTCGTCAAGCACCGTGCTGCACTCCGGGCAGCGGGTCTCGACGATGTCGATCGTCTCGGATGATGCCGCTTTTTTCGGCTCGGCCTTCTGCGGTTTTTCCTTCGGAACCGCCATCGGCTGATTCGACGCGCCCGAAGGGTCGTGGAACACCGCCTTGATCGATCCGAAGAACACGATGTCCTTGTTGGTCAACACGTGCGACTTGACCGAGCGGTTGTCGACCCGCGTCTTATTGCGGGAGCCCAGATCATGGATGATCCAGCGGTTCTTGCCCAACCGGTCGATCCGGGCCTGCTGACGTGAGACGATCGGCAGGTGGACGCGAATGTCCGCCTCGGGCGAACGCCCGACCACCATCGACGCTTTGCTCAACTCGAAGTGCTCGACCTGGCCGTTGGGCAAATGTACTTCGAGATAGCTCATCGTCTGCTCCTGAACGCCGGACCGCTGCCTCGCAATGACACGATCATACCGCCGGACGCGGAGGAAGATCAAGCCCCTGCAGGCCGAAATGGACGGGTGGGATCAGACCCGCGGCAGGGCCTTGATGATGTAGACGCGGCCGGATCGCGGCTCCTGGACGAGCAGGGCCAAACCCAGCCCAGCGACCACGGCCAGCGCCGCGGCGATCGTAAAGACCACGGCATGGCCGTCCCAGACGTGGCCGGTCGAGCGGAACATGTCGATGATCCGCCCGCAGATCACCGGCGTGAGCAGGGCGGCTGGGAGCGTGAGGATGTTTCCGCCCGCGATCAGACTCGTCGGGTCCATCCGCGGCATCAGCTCGGCGCTCATGTTGCAGACGATCATCGGCATGGTGATCAGCGTGCAACTGTAGGCCAGGTAGGCCAGCAGCGTGGTCGACATCGTGCCGGCGGCCTGGGCGAGGACGAAGGTCACAAACCCGACCGCAGCCAGAATCACCGCCACAAAGCGGTAGCCCCACGCGTCGGCGACGCGGCCTACCACCAGACCGGTCAGAATGTACGCCGCCAGAAACGCCAGATTGAAAAACCGCTCGCTGCCCGCCGGTGAGCCCACCACGTCACGGCTGTACGTGACGATGAACGGACCGACCGAGAACGCGGCGGCCAGAACCGCCACGAAGAAGATGAACATCCGGTAGTTGGGCGTCCGCCACAGACGCCGCAGCAGAATCCGCGTCTGGTGAACGACGGAGACGCGGGCCAGCTTCGCCTGCCGGCGCTGCCGGCCCGGCTCGACGTGGTCCCGCATCAACAGCACGCACGCGGACGCCAGGAGAAAGCATCCGCCCGCGATCATCATCGACAGATGAAAGGCGGCTTCAGGCGCCAGCCGGACGTAGACCCACTGGGCGAACGGCGCGGCGGCCAGACCCGCAGCCCCCATGCCGGTGGCCCGCCAGCCCAGCAAACGCCCGCGACGGCGAACCGGGCAGTTGTCGGTGATCATCGCCCAGTAGACGGTCCAGCCGAGGGCGATCGTGGCGAAAAACACCGCCATCGTCACCACAAAAAGGACCATTCGCAACAGCCTTGCCTCCGCCGGCAGCAGAAACCCCACCACCCCGAACACGACGTACGAGAGGGCCGAGACGCTCAGGGTCAGCCAGACCTTCTTCTTGCGGTTGCGCCCTTCGATCAGGCGGATCGCCAGAAGCTGCAACGGCACGAAGACAGCGCCGAATGCGGAGGTGATCCCGATCACGACCTTCGGAGCGTCCAGAAGGTTCAGGTACGCCGGGACCAGCACCCACGAAAGGGCGAAGGGCAGGCCGAGTCCCCACAGGCTGTCGACGCCGACCACCGCCGCCACGTTCCGCCGAAAATGCCCCAGCACCACCTGTTCGTGTGGGGCGATCAGGCCCATCTGATACTGGTCTTCGACCCGTCGCATCATCCGACCGCCTTCGCCAAAGGGGCGAAAAACTTATTATATCCTCGGCAAAGGCGCCGCCTCCACAAGAAGCGGAAAAGATGTGACAGGTGATGAGCCGGCGTGTCCTGTCTTGCTGGCTGGCCGATCACCGGCCCAGCGTGAACCCTCCCGTCTTGCCCGCACTGGCCCCCAGCAGGATCAGCACGTAGATCAGCCACGCCAACAGGTTCATCAGCGGAAGGATGCGGATCAGCGACTGGGCGTCCGAGGCCTGGTGCCGCGAACGGGCCTGCTTGAGGTCCGTGCGCCGGTCCTTGTCCAGCGGGCTCTCGCCCAGGGCGGCCGGCTCGTCCAGGTAGTGCATGTAACGCAACTGGAACATCCCGAGTTGCTGCTCGATGTGGTACATCCGCAGATAGCACGTCCGCTGAACCGCGCACCAGCGGTTGGCCATCAGCCACCAGACCACCACGACCACCACCGACAGAATGCCCAGATCGAGCAAAAAGAAGAGCCCCGTCTCGGCCCGGACGGCGGGCAGAAACAGCAAGCCGATCACGAACGCCGCCAGCGAAACCACGCCCATCAGCACCGCGCCGCTCCAGACCCGGCCCTCCAACCGCTGGGCTGAGTTCTGGCACAACTCATACTCCCGCAGCAGAAGGTCCCTGTCCGCCTCCATCGCCGGCTGCGGTTCGACGACCGGTTGAGGCTGATCCTGATCCGTTTGTGCCATGGGTGGTCTCCTGTGCTTTGGAAGAAGTCCCCGATTCCCTTGATGGCGACTCATTCTATCAGACCGCGGGCCGGACTCCCACAAGAACCTCCAGACCCGCCGTGAGCCTCCGGTCCAGAGACCGCCGTCGAAGCGTTAAAAAAGTCATTGTCGCAGCGAATTCGCCCCCCGTTTCGATGTCTTGCGGCAATCCCTTGATCTACAGGGATTTGCGGATGCCGCGATCCCGCCGCCGTCTCGTGACGGCCGTGCTCAATTTCTCAAGCCCACCCATAAGCTGTGCCGATAATTTCCATGTCTTATCGGACGGAGGCTCCGATTGCTGCCAGCCGAAGGATTCGGGCGCTGATTAATAAGAAGGATTTTGCGATGATTACGTTTGGCAATCATGCATCAGCAAAGCTTATCGGAGTGGCTGCCCTGCTGAGTCTGACCGGCTGTCTGAGCCAACGACAGTCGTTTCAGCCGACGGCCTCCAATTCGCCGGCACCGGCCCAGGCCGCGACCACGACGATGGATCATGACGGCTACGTAGCTGAGCCCTCCTACGCCCGGACCAACGGCCATCACCAGCGCTACAACTTTGCCCAGGTTTCGCTCTTCGGCGACCTGCCGGGCGTATCGAGCGGCGAATCCACGCAGCACGCCGGCCCGAGCCTCCAGCAGCATACCTTCGCGGTTGAAGGGGCGTGCTTCGATCCGGTTGTCTCCCCGGATGGCAAGAACATGGTCTTCGCCTCCACCCAGCACAACCTTCAGCCGGACATCTACCTCAAGCCGATCGGCTACAACACCATGACGCAGCTCACCAGCGACCCGGCGGGCGACGTGCAGCCGACCTTCAGCCCCGACGGCCAGAAGGTCGCCTTCTGCTCCGACCGCTCCGGCAACTGGGACATCTACGCCACCGAACTGGCCACCGGCAAGACCCAGCAGCTCACCGATGACCCAGCCCCCGAGATGCATCCGAGCTACTCCGCCGACGGCCGCGAACTGGCCTATTGCCGCTATAACATGCGGTCGGGACAGTGGGAGATCTGGGTCATGGACCTGCAGGCCGGTCAAAAACGATTTGTCACGCCTGGCCTCTTCCCGCAGTTCTCGCCCGTCGATCATCGGATCGTCTATCAGCGGGCCAAGCAGCGCGGCTCCCGCTGGTTCAGCATCTGGGAGGTCGAAATCAACGGCAGCGGCACGACCATGCCGACCGAAATTGCCGCCTCGCCCGAACGGGCCCTGACCACCCCGCGCTGGTCCGCCGATGGCCAGTTCATCGTCTACTGCGCCGTGGCCCCCACCGAAGGCCAGTCCGATAACGCCATTCAGAACGCCCAGGTGTGGGTCATCCGCCGCGACGGGACCGCCAAGATGCCCGTCACCGACCCGGGGACCGGATCCTTCAGCCCCGTCTGCTGCCGCGACGGCCGGATATTTTTCTGTGCCAATCGCGGTGGTTCCGAAAACATATGGTCCGTTTTGCCGATGATTACACAAGACGACTCTTCTGTTGAGGCAAACCGACCGGTCGCTCTGGACGGCGCCCAGCAGACCACCGGCCACAACGGCCATGACGAGCATCTGACCGGTGGCTAGACAGAGGGTGGGAAGAAAAGCCGGAAAGTGAAGATGATGTGCCATACGTCTGGACATTTACATAAGCTCCTGGCTGCCATTGCTTTGGCCTCCGCCCTGGCCGTCGGCGGCTGCGCGAAGGAGCCGGTTCTCGTCCGCAAGCCGGACAAGGCGCCCTATGACCGGCCGGTGACCCTCGCGGTCGCCCCGGTGGTCAACTACAGCGGAAACGAAAACATCGACACCCTGAAGGTCACCGATCTGCTGTTCAGCGAACTCCAGCAGGTTCCGGGCATCGTCGTGGTCCCGGTCAACCGTGTGTTGGCCCAGATGGTCCAGGACCGGATGCCGACCCTGGAGACCCCCGAGCAGGCCATGGCGCTCACGAAAAAAGTAGGGGCGGACGGTATCGTAGTAGCGGCAATAACCGAATATAATCCCTACTATCCTCCTATCGTGGGGCTTGCCCTCCAGCTTTATGGTTTTGATGCCCCTCCGGTGGGTCGGCTGGCCGTGGATCCGGTCGGTATGGAGCGGGCCGCATCGCCGATGCAAATCACAATTGATCCGGAGCAGCCGCAACTGCCGAAGAATCAGTTGAGCCGGATTTACAACAGCCGCGACCATGAAGTCCTCCAGGAGGTTGAGGATTTCGCCGACTGCCGCGGCACCGCCCAAAGCCCCTACGGCTGGCGGCTGTATCTCCGGTCGCAGGAGATGTACTTGCGATTTGTCTTCCATGAGGCGCTGACCGAGCTGTTTGCCAAGGAACGCCTGCGTGTCGGTCAACCGCCGTTATCGGACCGAAAGGGAGTGTGATCATGGGACTTCGAGAGATTTCGCTGGTCAAGGGAGCGCACCGGTACATCTTCCGCTATAGCCCGGGAAGCGAGGCGGACGTGATCGGATCGTTCGCCTGCCTGGCCGAGGATCTCGAGAGCGACTTCGACTGGTTCGATGCGGCTGTGCTCAGCTATCAGATGGGAAGGCAGCTCGATCAGGACATTGAAAAGGTCAGACCCGCGGTCTGAGGATCGGACAACGGGACCCTCTGGAACACCCACAGCCGAGAGGGACAACGGAAACCACAAACACAGGCAAAGCCGGGCTGGTTGGACGAGGCCACGCAACGCCGCAGGAATTCGCCGCAAGTGACGAGCAAACCTATGAGCGGAAGCGAACTGATCAACGAATTCATCGACTACCTGAGATTCGAAAAGCACTTCTCCAACTACACCGCCCGGTGCTACGGAGCCGACCTTCGCCAGTTCGTGGAGACCACGATCCAGGACGGCGCGACGGGTCAGGCCGCCGCGGAACCGCGCGGCGCGGACGGGCAGGTGGCCACCATGGTCCAGTCCGGCGTTCGCGAGAAGCTGCTGGCCGTCGGACCGGATGACATCCGCCGGTTCCTGGCCTACCTGCACGAGCAGAACTACTCGCGGTCGAGCACGGCCCGCAAGCTGGCCACGCTGCGGTCGTTCTACAAGTTCCTGGTCCGCCGCGGATATCTGGGAGTCAACCCGGTCGCCGCGATCCGGACGCCCAAGCAGGAGCGCCGGCTGCCCAAGTGCCTCAGCTATGAGCAGATCCAGAAACTGCTCGAGACGCCCAACGCCGACGAGCTTCTCGGGTCGCGGGACCGCGCGATGCTCGAAACGATCTACTCGACCGGTGTCCGCGTCAGTGAGCTGGTCTCGCTGAACGTCAGCGACGTCGATTTCCTGGGCGGCATGCTCCACATCAAGGGCAAGGGCAGCCGCGAGCGCCTCACGCCCATCGGCCACGCCGCCATGCTCGCGGTCAAGAAGTACCTCCAGATGCGCCAGCAGCAGGCCCAGCAGGGACAGGCCCAGGACGGCCAGGCCCTGTTCGTCAACAAGCACGGCCAGCGGCTCAGCACCCGAAGCGTCCGCCGCAAACTCGACAAGTACCTGATCCAGGCGGGCCTGGACCCGACCATCTCGCCGCACACCCTGCGGCACAGCTTCGCCACGCATCTGCTGAACAATGGGGCCGATCTGCGGAGCGTCCAGGAACTGCTGGGCCACCAGTCGATCTCCACCACGCAGATCTACACCCACCTGACCACCGAAAAACTCAAGGAAAGTTACGAAAAGGCCCATCCGCGGAGCAACGAGCAGGCCTGGGAGGAAGAGCAGTCGAAGCGGGAAAGTGAGGATAACTGGTCGTCCGCCGGCAGCAACGGGAGCTTCGAGCATCCCAGCGGCGGTCAGCCGTATCCCAACTGACAAGGGCCTTTACGCCGGTCTACGATCGGCGAGCACGACAGAGGCGGCTTGGTGAGCTCCTTACCAGGTCGCCTCGGTTTTTTTACCCGCACCTTGGCGGGTCCGGACCCGCGGCTTCGTGACCAGGATCGCATGAAAAAGGGCGCGGTGGGCCGCGCCCTTTCCTTGGTTGGCGTGGTCGCCTAGTCGACCACTTCGGCTTCGATCACCTGCGGCTCGTCCGGCGGCGATCCAGCCTCCTTGCGGAAGACGAACCGTCCGGCTTCGGCGTCGATGACGATCCGGTCGCCGTCGACGAACCGGCCGGCGAGGATCTCGTTGGCCAGTTCGTTTTCGACCTGCTGCTGGATGACCCGCTTGAGCGGCCTGGCCCCGAACGACGGGTCGTAGCCCAGTTCGACCAGCAACTCCTTGGCCGCGTCCGTGATCTCGAATCCCAGGTTCCGGTCGGCCAGCCGCCCGGCCAGATACCGCGTCTGGATCTCGACGATCTTGAGCATGTCCTCGCGCCGCAGCGGATGGAACGTGATCACCTCGTCGAGCCGGTTGAGAAACTCCGGCCGGAAGTACTGCTTGAGCACCTCCTTGACGTGCGCCTCGATCTCCCACTCGGCCGCCTCCTCCTTGGCCAGGCGGAAAATCTCGTCCGACGCGATGTTGCTGGTCATGATGATCACCGTGTTGCGGAAGTCGATGGTCCGACCGTGGCCGTCCGTCAGCCGCCCGTCGTCGAGGATCTGCAGCATGATGTTGAACACGTTGCGATGGGCCTTCTCGACCTCGTCGAACAGGATCACACTGTACGGCCGGCGATGGATCGCCTCGGTCAGTACGCCGCCCTCCTCATAGCCGACGTAGCCCGGAGGCGCCCCGATCAGCCGGGCCACCGAGTGCTGCTCCATGAACTCGCTCATGTCGATCCGCACCATCGCCTCCTCGGTGTCGAAGAGGAACTCCGCCAGGGCCTTGGCCAGCTCGGTCTTGCCCACGCCGGTCGGGCCGAGGAACATGAAGCTGCCCACCGGACGCTTCGGGTCCGACAGCCCGGCCCGCGAACGCCGGATCGCGTTCGAGACCGCCTCGACCGCTTCGTCCTGGCCGACCACCCGAAGGCGGATGCGGTCCTCCATGCGCATCAGTCTCTCCCGCTCGCCCTCGAGCATCTTCGAGACCGGAATGCCCGTCCACTTGCTGATCAGCTCGGCGATCTCCTCCGCCGTCACTTCCTCGCGGACGAGCGTCCGTTCCGATTCCTTGGCCTCCTCCAGACGTTCCCTCGCCGCGTTGAGCTGCTTTTCCAGCTCGACCATGGTGCCGTAGCGCAGCCGCGCCGCCTCCTCCAGCTTGCCCGCCCGCTGGGCGTTCTCAAACTGCACTCGCGCGTTATCGAGCTGCTCGGTCAGGTCGCGAATCTCGTGCAGCATGTTCGACTCGCGTTCCCACTCAGCCGTCAGCTCGGCGTCCTGCTCCTTGAGGTCCGCCAGTTGCCGTTCGAGCTTCTCAAGCCGGTCGCGGCTGGCCGGGTCGGTCTCCATCTTAAGGGCCTCGCGCTCGATCTCAAGCTGCATGATCCGCCGCCGGATCTCGTCGAGCTCAGCGGGCATCGAGTCGTTTTCGATCCGCAGCCGCGCCGCCGCCTCGTCGATCAGGTCGATCGCCTTGTCCGGCAGGAACCGGTCGGTGATGTAGCGCTCCGAGAGCGTGGCCGCCGCGATGATCGCGCTGTCGGTGATCCTGACGCCGTGGTGCATCTCGTAGCGGGGCTTGAGGCCTCGCAGGATCGCGATGGTGTACTCGACCGACGGTTCGGCAACGTGCACCGGCTGAAACCGCCGCTCGAGGGCCGGATCCTTCTCGACGTGCTTGCGGTACTCGTCGAGCGTGGTCGCCCCGATGCACCGCAGCTCGCCCCGTGCCAGCGGCGGCTTGAGCAGGTTGCCCGCGTCGACCGCCCCTTCAGCCCGTCCGGCCCCGACCACGGTGTGCAGCTCGTCGATGAACAGGATCACGTTGCCGTCGGACTCGACGACCTCGCGGATCACCGCCTTGAGGCGATCCTCGAACTCGCCGCGATACTTAGCCCCGGCGATCAGCGCGCCCATGTCGAGGGCGACGATCCGCTTGTCGCGCAGGCCCACCGGCACGTCGCCGTTGACGATCCGCTGGGCCAGGCCCTCGACGATGGCCGTCTTGCCCACGCCGGCCTCGCCGATCAGCACCGGGTTGTTCTTGGTCCGCCGCGAGAGCACCTGCATGCACCGGCGGATCTCGTCGTCGCGTCCGATCACCGGGTCGAGCTTGCCCTGACGGGCCATGTCGACCAGGTCGCGACCATAACGCTCCAGGGCGTTGTACTTTTCCTCGGCGTGCTCGTCGCTGACCCGCTGAGCCCCGCGAATCTCCTTCATCGCCGCCAGCACGCGGTCGCGATCGACCCCGAAGGTCGAGAGTATCTCCTTCGCCGTGCCGCGGGACTCGCAGAGGGCCAGCAGCAGATGCTCGACGCTTACGTACGAGTCCTTGAGCTGGTCGGCTTCGCTCTGGGCCTTGTTGAGCACCTCCATGAACTCCTGGTCGGCCGACGGCGTGGCCCCGCTGACCGTGGGCAGACGGTTCAATTCGCCCTGGATCGCCCGCTGCATGTGCGAGGCGTTGACCCCGATTTTGCCCAGCACCGTCGCGGCCAGCGCGTTGGGCCCCTCCGCCAGTAGCGAAGCCAGCACGTGCAGCCCGCTGACCGAAGCATGCCCGCGCTCCGCGGCGATCTGCTGCGCCCCAGCGATCGCCTCCTGGGCCTTGACTGTGAGTTTCTCCATTCGTGCCATATCGTTAACCTCCCTTTCCTATCGTGGCCGGTCAGCCGGTCTGTGCGCAGAACGTCTCCGGTACGGCCTGACCGCTCTTGATTGCCAATTCGCGTCGTTGGCGAGGCTGGTGCTAGTACACCCGGCCCGTGCGCTCGCGTCCGATCAGGGCCTTGACCCGCTTCTCGACCGACGGATGCGTGGCGAACAGATTGGCCAGGTCGCGGCCGCTGAACGGCTCGACGATGAACATGTTGGCCTGGCTCGGGTTCGCCAACTGCATAGGCCGGCGCTGATTCCCCGCGTGGAGCTTTTCGAGGGCCGTGGCCAGCGGCATCCCGTCGCCGACCAGCTCAGCCGCGTAGTTGTCCGCGTTATACTCGCGCTTCCGCGAGATCGCCATCTGGATCAGCCCGGCTGCGATCGGGGCCAGGATGATCCCCGCGATCGCCACCAGCGGATTGCCGCCCCGGCTGTCGCTCGAGCCGACCGGCACGAACCACAGCAGATACACAAAGGCGCTGATCGCTCCGGCGATCGTCGCGGCGATCGTGCTGATCAGCACGTCGTAGTGCTTGATGTGCGACAGCTCGTGCGCGATTACCCCGCGCAGTTCCTGGCGGTCCAGCGTGTTCAATATGCCCTGGGTCAGACAGACCACCGCGTGCTGCGGGTTGCGTCCCGTCGCGAACGCGTTGGGCGTCGCCGTCGGGGCCACGTACACCCGCGGCATGGGCAGGCCCGCCTTGACCGCCAGTTCGCGGACCATCTGATAGATTTCCGGCGCCTCATTCGGCGAGACCGGCTGGGCCCGCATCGTCGCCAGGGCGATCTTGTCGCTGAAGAAGTACGCGACCACGTTCATGAACCCGCCCAGAAAAAGGGCGATGATCATGCCCGTCTGGCCCCAGTACGACCCGACCAGAACAAAGATGGCCATCAGGCCCGCCAATAACATGAATGTTTTTAGGTTATTAATAAACCTGAACATGCTTTTTCTCCTTTTCGGTTCGGCAAACCGCTCATTCCGGCCAGTCGCCGAGCTTAAGATTGCCTATATGCAAATGCTGTACCAATCGCCGCTATTGTAAGGCATTGTGATGCAATCAGTTGCGGCGGCATCACAAGGTCCGCCAAACGCTATGCCATTTTGTCAGCCATCGCCTCCCAGCCGTGGCCCGATTGGTTGGGCTTGACACTTATCGGCACTACCTTATTATACGTCGATAATTACGCCAGTTTGCATCACACTCCTGTGATATGAGTGACAATCATGACGCCAAAGGAACGGGTAGCGGCGGTGATCGGGCATCGGGCGGCGGATCGGGTGGCCATCGACTTCGCCGCTCGAAGCGAGGTGGTGGCGGCCCTCAGGGACCGGCTGGGGGCGGCGTCGGACGAGGCCCTGCTGGACGCACTCGGGGTGGACCTGCGAGGCGTCGGACCCGCCTTCAAGGGGGACACCGGCGAGCTGTGTTACGCCGATCCGACGGTGGAAGTCACAGCCGATGGGGTCTACCGTGACATCTGGGGCGTGGGGTTTCGAGCCAACCGGACTGACAAGGGCTCGTACATGGACCTGGCGGCCAATCCGCTGGTGGACGTGGAGGATGCCAAGGGGCTCGACCGGCACGCGTGGCCGACGGCGGAACTGTGGGACTACTCGGGCATCGCGGAGCAGGTGCGACGAGCTGACCGGTACTGGGTGGGGGGGCACAGCCGGGGAATCTTCGAGATCAGTTGGTTTCTCCGGGGCTTCGAGAACTTTCTGATGGACCTGACCGCCGAGCCGCAGTTCGCCAGCCAGGTCATGGACCGGGTCCAAGCGTATCTCTTCGAGCGGACGCAACGGATTCTCGAGGCCGGCGGCGGACGGATCGACATGATGGAGTACAACGACGACGTGGGCGGCCAGCAGGGCATGCTGATCTCGCCGAACGTCTGGCGCGAGCACCTTAAGCCGCGGATGCGGCGGTTCGCCGAGCTGTGCCGCGGGTTCGGGGCCAGGGTCCGCTACCATTCGTGCGGATCGATCCGGCCGATCATCGGCGATCTGATCGAAATCGGCGTGGACGTCCTGAACCCGGTTCAGCCGCACGCGCGGAACATGGACCCGCGCGACCTCAAACGCGAGTTTGCCGGGCGGATCACCCTCAACGGCGGGATCGACACCGAAGAGCTTCTGCCCCGGGCGTCGGCGGATCAGGTCCGCGATGAAGTAGGCCGGTTGATCGAGGCGTTGGGGCGAGGCGGAGGCTACATCCTCGCTCCCTCGCACGTCTTCCAGGGCGACGTGCCGATCGAAAACGTGCTGGCCGTCTACGAGGCGGCACTGGGGCGAAGGTTCTGATATCCCGGAGTAGGATTGATGCGGATCGCAACGATCGAACACGTGGCGTTCGAAGGGCCCGCGAGCGTGGCGGCGTGGGCGACGCAGCGAGGCCATTCGCTCTCGCGCACGCCGATCTTCCGGGATGGCGAGCGGTTGCCGACGCTGGGGGATTTCGACGCCCTGGTGGTGCTGGGCGGGCCGATGAACGTCTACGAGTTCGACAAGCATCCCTGGCTGAGGGCGGAGACCGAGCTGATCGGCGAGGCCATCGCAGCGGGCAGGATGGTGGTCGGCGTGTGCCTTGGTGCGCAGTTGATGTCAGTGGCGCTGGGCGGAAAGGTCACTCGCAACCACCATCACGAGATCGGCTGGTTCGACGTGAACCTGACCGCCGAAGGGCAGGCCCTGGCTGCGTTCGACGGCTTTCCCGCCGCGTTTCCCGCGTTCCACTGGCACGGCGATACGTTCGAGATCCCAGCCGGGGCGGTGCGCGCGGCATCCAGCGAGGCCTGCGTCAACCAAGCGTTCGTCTACGGCGACCGGGCGGTCGCCCTGCAATTCCACCTGGAATCGACGCCGCAGAGCGTGAACCTGCTGATCGAGAATTGTGCTGACGAACTGACGGAAGGGCGGTACATTCAAAGGCCCGAGCCGATGCGGTCAGACGACGGCCGCTTTGCCCGGATCAACCGCCTGATGACACGGCTTCTGGATAACCTTGAAAAGCAGTGACGGACTCCGCCGAGGGCGACGGAGCTACAGAACGGGAGACGACGGTGGGCAAGTATCGACTCGAGCATTCACCCAGCCAAATCGCGGCGATTGTGGATCGGTATCAGCAGCTTCGGGCCAAACGCGAGCCGCTGGCTCGGGCCTTCCTGGACGGCACGCGGCCGTACATGATCTTCCACACACCCGGCAACGACCTGTGGAGCGACACGTCAGACCCGGAAGACTGCTTCGTGCGAAATCTCGACCTGGTGGAGCAATCGCTGGCCGTGCCCAGCGATCACCTGCCGACGCTCGAACCGTGGTTCGGCACGGGCCTGTATGCCAACATGTACGGCTGCGATTACGTCTGGCGCGACGGCGAAGCCCCGTGCGTGCACTACCGCTTTCACAGCCTCGACGAGGTGCGCAGCCTGGCCAAACCGCGATGGGAAGACAGCGACATCGCCCACCTCGTGCTCGATACGATCCGGTACTTCAAGTCCAAGACCGGCGACGCGATCCCGATCGTCTGGACCGACACCCAGTCGGCCCACGACACGGCCACGCTGATCCTCGACGCCAGCGAGGTCTTTACCGCCTGCCTGACCGAGCCGGAGACGATCATGGCATTCATGCGAAACATCAATGCCCTGATCATCGAGTTCAGCAAGGTCCAAGCCGAGTTGATCGGCGACGCGCTGGTGATGCCGGGCCACATCATGCTCTCGAACGCCGGGTTCACCGGCATGTCGATCTCGGATGACAACCTGGCCGTCGGTTCGCCCGCCGTCAACGCCGCGTGCAACCTGCCGCTGGATGAGGAAATCGGCAAAGCGTTCGGCGGCGTCGCGATCCACTCGTGCGGCCAGTGGGACCGGACGATGAGGCTGCTGGCCAGGCACGTGCCGTCGTGCGTGGCCATCGACTGCGCCCTGGAGACCGGAGGCGACCCGAATCCCAACCCGCCCGAACCTGTCCGCGACGCCATCGCCGGAACCGGCATTCACCTGCACGTGCGGTTGACCAGCGACACGCCGGCGATGTGCGAAATCATCAAACGGGTCGCGCATCCGGATATCAAACTGATCGTCCACCCGAACTTCACCGACGTTCCCACCGCCGAGAGAAATTACGAAGCCATCGGCAGCCTGCTCAAACGATTCTACGGCGTCTGACGCCGAAATAGCGAGTGGACCTCGCCTTACATATCTCCAGGCATTCTCCGCGTGGTCCGCGTACTCCGTGCCTCCGGAAGGGCAAGTCGAAAAACACCTACCAGACCCGGTTGAGCTGTTCGCTCCGCCCAGACAGAAAGTCGCGGCAGTTCTGCAGGGCTGTCTGGGCCATGCGGCGGTTGCTTTCGCGGGTGTTCGAGCCGGTGTGCGGGGTCATGACGACATTGTCGAGCGTCCGCAGGTCGGCTTGTGGGTCAGCCGGCGCGTAAGGTTCCTTCTCGAATACGTCCAGACCGGCGCCGGCGAGTCGGCCGGACCGCAAGGCCTGATAGAGGGCGGCCTCATCGACCACGGCGCCTCGGGCGGTGTTGATGAAAAAGGCCCCTTCGCGAAAGCGGGCGAAACGCGACGCGTCGAAAAACCGATGGGTCTCCGGCGTCGAAGCCATGTGGACCGAGACCGCGTCGGCTTCGGGCAGCGCCGCGTCGATGTCGCTGGTGTAGCTCTGAAGGTGGTGTCGGCCGAGGAATTCGGCTGGAGACAGGTTCTCCTCTTGCGACAGTTGGTCCAAGGGCCGACGGCCAAAACCGATGACGTTCATGCCGAACCCAGCCCCGGCGATCCGGGCGACGGCCCGGCCGATCTGACCGAACCCAGCCGCCAGAAGCGTCTTGCCGAAGAGCTCCACGCCAGCCGACGACGACCACCGGCCCTCGCGCATCCGCCGATCCTCGCAAGCCACGTTCCGCGTGACCGCGCCCATCAGCCACATCGCGTGCTCAGCCACCGAACGCGTCAGTACGCCGGGCGTGTTGGTCAGCGTCACGTTGTGCTCCCGGCAGAGCCGCTGATCGACCCCGTCGTAGCCCACGCCGAACCGGGCGATCAACCCGCCGGCCACGGCCTCATACAGCGGACCGGTATACCGATCAACGCCCAGAATGACCGCCCGGCAGCCCGTCCGGCAAACCGCCCGGGCCAGATCCGCCTCCACAGCGGGGGCCTCGCGCACGTCCAGATCGTCGGCTTGGTCCCAGACCGGCCGGCCCTTGGCGTACTGCACGCTGGTCACCAATACCACGTCTTTCATCATCAGCCTCCGCTCGTTTTCGCCGAAGAGGCCACTATAATGTCTCCGGCCAACGCCGCCAACGGTTATCGGACCTCGGCCCCTGCGCTTTTAGGCTTGCTTTCGGAAGTCAAGAGGCATTAAATTACGGTCTTTCAACGCGTTCGCCGGCGGTCTTTGGCGGCTTGGTCGGCAAGGGCAGGGCGGACCCGGAGTGCAGGCATCCGTTCAAAAGGATTCGCAGGACCTAACAGTAGGAGTGGCGTCGAACCATGGGTGTAATGAGAACGCTTCGGCGATACAACCGGCAACTGCTGGCTCTGTTCGTGGTGCTTCTGATGATCGTATTCATGCTGCCGCAGTTCCTGAAGGAGTACTTCCGTCCTGACCCCCTCAATAGGAAGATTGGCAGTGTCTTCGGCGAGGAGATCACGTACATCGACCGCCAGAGAACTGATCTCGAGATGCAAGTACTCAATCAGTTCGCAAGCTATGCTGCCTTGGCGGCGCAACAACAACAGACGCGCACAGATCACTTCAACGTCGACGCTTTCGTTCAGTTTTCGGATGACCGGATTCTGGACTACCTGTTGTTGGTCAGAGAGGCCCGTCACATGGGGCTCCAGATGGCGGATGAGGAGGTGGACCGGATACTTGATGAATGGCAGATTCCGTCCCAACTGAGGAACTTGGTGATGGAGCGGTTCCATCTGTCGAAGCAGAACTTGCGCCGGATCATCGGCAATTACATGCTGGTTCGCGAGGCGTACAGGTTATCCGCGACTGTTACTCCTTCCGATCCGCAACTGCGGGCCCTGTTTGTCCAGACCAACCAGCGGGTCAAAACCGCCACCGTGCCCCTGTTCGCCTCGCGCCTGGCCGACCAGGTCGGCGAGACCGCGCCGGAGCAGCTCGAGCAGTACTACCAGCAGCACACCGAGGCGTTCCGCTACCCCGATCGGGTCGCCGTCGAGTACCTGAAGGTCGACGTGGCGAAGGTCAAGGAAAGCGTCGAGGTCTCGCGGGTGGCGGCTCACCGCTACTACGAGGCCCACCAGGCCGAATTCACCGTCTCGACCCAGCCGGCGACGGACGAGGCGGCCACTCAGCCGACCCAGCCGGTGACCCGGCAGTTGAGCTTCGAAGAGGCCTATCCGCAAATCGTGGAACGCCTCAAGGCCTCCGACGCCCGCGAACGGGCCATCCAGGCCATCTCAGCGGCCCGCGACCAGGCGATGAGCCACTGGGCGGCGATGCCAAGCGACCCCAACACCGGCCTTAAGACCCATCCGGAGAAGGTCGCCGACTACGCCCAACTCGCCGAGCAGATGGGCAAACGCAAGCACGTCTCCATCCAATACGGCCAGAGCGGCCTCCTGAGCCGCCAGGAGGCGGGCAACTACCCCGGCCTCGGCGAGGCCTACGCCATCGGCCAGAACGGCTTGGTCCCGTTCGCCGATTACGCCTTCAACGTCGTCCCGCTGGTCGAGCCGCCCAGCGTCGAGGACCGCCGGACGACCGAACAGGTCCTTGTCCAGGACCAGGAAAGCCCCATCCTGTACGCCGGATCGGTGGAAAATCCCGACGCCCTGTACGTGTTCCGGGTGACGCAGGTGGCCCCCTCGCGCCTGCCCGAGTCACTCCAGGAGGTCCGCGAGCAGGTGCAGCGGGAGTGGAAGCTGGCCCAGGCCTATGACCGCGTCCAGGAACTGGCCGGGCAACTGGTCGAGAAGGCCCGCCAGACCAAGCTGACCGAAATCTTTGAGGCCGAGGGCGGCCCGTCCGAAGCGATTCTGGCCGCCACCCCGGTCACCGAACCGGTGGTCGCGACCTTCGCCCGACGGATGCTCTCGCCGTGGGAGGGCCGGCTCGGCCCGCCGATGATCGAGGGCGTCGAGATGCCGACCGATGCCTTCGCCGACCGGGCGTTCGAGGTGCTCTGGCCCCAGCCGACCACCCAGCCGGACGGGCAGTTTACCACCACGACCATCGCCGACGACGATGACCGGACGGTCTACGTCGTCCAACTCCTCGAAAAAATGCCCGTCACCGACCAGGAATTCCAGCAGTTCAAACCGTTCCTGGCCCGGATCGCCCTCAGCGCCGCCCAGTTCGAGTTCTACCGTAACTGGTTCGATCCCGAGAACCTCCACAAACGTACCGGGTACCGCCCAGCGGACGTGGACTAAGGCCAATAGGCCTCTATCGCTGGGATTCGGGCTTCGTCATGGGCGCCGGCGAAGGGCCTCCACGCCATCATGCGCGGCGGATTCCACATTCTTTCGAATCGGCAAGGACCTTGACAGGGTCTCGTTCCGGCATTAGAATGGGGCTGTAATTCGTATTACAAGCCATCGTAATACGTAATTCGAGGTTTTCGATGTCGGTGCTGACGCAGAAACAGATCGCGGATCGGCTGGGGGTCTCCCAGTCGCTGGTCTCGCAGATCCTCAACGGCAAACGGACGGTCAGCTCCAAGCTGCACCGTCGGATCGTCCAGGAAGGGGAGCGGCTGGGGTATCAGCCGAACCATTCGGCTCAGGCGTTGCGGACGGGGCGTCGCCGATCGTGGGGGATTCTAGTGCCTGACTTCAGTTTTCTGGCTGACTTTAATCGCCAGATCGTCCAGGGGCTCTCGGAAGTGGCGTCGGCCAACGACCACGCGGTTTCAATCGCGTGCCTCAGCGGCCCGAGGGCCGAGGAGGAGGACTACCTGAAGGTGGTTCGCGGCGGGCGCTTCGACGGGGTGTTTTTGATCTACGAAGGCCGGGCGTCGCGGCCGCCGTTCGAGCGGATCGTTCGGCTGGGAGCGATGCCGGTGGTGATCAACTGCCCGTTGGGCGACGAGGCGGTTCCCCACGTCTGTTCCGACGGCGAAGGCGGGGTCTATGAGGCGGTGCGGCACCTGATCGATGTGCACGGACGGCGTCGGATCGCGTTCGTCAACCGCTGCCGCGAGTCGTGGGTGATGGAGGATCGCTATCGCGGCTACGAGCGGGCGCTGCTGGATGCGGGGCTGGCGGTGGATGACGCCCTGGTTGAGCCGATGGTCGAGGGGCTCAGCTACGAAGGGCACGGCGAGCGGGCGGTGCGCCGGCTGGTGGAAACGGGCGTCGAGTTCGACGCGATCTACTGCGCCGCTGACTACATCGCGATGGGCGTGCTGGCGGGTCTGCACGATCATGGAATCGCGGTTCCGCAGCGGGTGGCGGTGGTGGGGTTCGACAACTTCCATCTGACCGCCTGCACGCGGCCGCGGCTGACCACGGTGGCGTGCGACGGGATCGCGATGGGCCGGCGGGCCGGGCGGATGATGCTGGAAATCCTGGACGGCGGACACGAGCGGGTAGCCCGATCGGTTCGGCTGCCCGTCTCGCTGGTGGTCCGCGAGTCGTGTGGTTGTGGAAAGGCCGGAGTCTCCGATTCCTGATTGGGAGAGGCGACATGCCTCATTTCGGTTGGAAAGGTGGCCCCCGCGGGTCGACAGCGTTTACGCTGATCGAGTTGCTGGTGGTGGTGGCGATTATCGCCGTGCTGGTGTCGGTCCTGCTGCCGGCGCTGCAGAGCGCGCGGGAGGCGGCGCGGTTCGTGGCGTGCGCGTCGAACCTGCGGGCCAGTTCCGCCGCGCTGCATCTGTACGGCCGGGACAATCACGATCAGCTTCCCGAGCGGTTGATCCAAGGTCCAAGCCATATCGCGACCTACGACTCGGCGGTTGTCTGGGCTACGTGGATCGCGCCGCTGCCGGGCGAAGGGGGCGGAGGCGGGTACTGCAACCTCGGCCAACTGGTTCGTCCGACACCTTACCTGCCCAGCGGCCAGTCGCTGTACTGCCCGACCGGGTCGATGGGATGGTACAAATACTCTGACGGTTGGCCGAATCCTGGCGGAGCCACTTGGGCGCTCTGCAACTACGACTTCCAGCCGTGGATCAAGCCGGACGGCTCGGCGTACTATCGGCCGACGCTGGACGTCTGCGCCGGGCTGAACCTGCCGCTGGCCTGGGACACGATCGGGTTGCACCTGGTGGAAGGGGCGATGCAGCACGGCCCGCGGTGGAACGTGGCGTACGCCGACGGGCACGTCCAGCCGTACCTTAACGGCACGCACGACGACTACAACGCCAGCCCGGACCCGGGCATAATCGGCCCGCCGCCCGCGGACATTTCGGGTATGGATTTCGCCACGCTGATCGTCAACGGCCTGAACCAGCAGCCGAGTACGGGACTGGCGATGAAGTACCGGTTCATCCCGAGCCGATGACGCAGGGTGGGCACTGCCCACCGGATTGCTTCTTCCTCATGATTCCAGCGGTATACAAATGAATTGGGAGTGCGCCGACTGGCGCTGGCAAGGTCCAGAGTGATATGAATTCTCGCGATCACTACATGGCGTTCATGGGACGGAAGCCACAGAACCTTCCGCATTGGGAGCACTGGTCATGCCCCGACGCCGAGACGACCATCACGGGGATCGACTACTACGAGCATCCGCGGTTGTGCCGCCAGAAGTTGGTGGCGATGTACCCTCGGCTGGCCTGGTCGCTGGGGGTGCCGGACGACGATACGCCCAAGCCGCGTCCGCGCCTCGACCTCGACGGGCACAGCTCGGACCCCGGCAAACACACGGTCCGCTGGGGCGACGGCGAGTCGGCCCCGTGGAGCCACGGCGAGGCGTTCCGATCCGCCGAGGACGTGTTCGCCTACAGCCCGCTGGAGCACGCCCACGAGTCGCTGCTCGGCGACGTCACCAGCGAGGAGACCCTCTACCGCAACTGGCGCAAGCTTCTGCCCGCCGAGTGGGGCGACCGGGCGCCCGAAGGTTCGACGCGCATGGACTGCTACAATCACTTCACGATGTTCATGTGGCCGCTGATGACGTTCGGCTACGAGCTGTTTCTCGAGACGTGCCTGGACGAGCGGTTCGACCGGATCATGGACGAGTTCGCCGAGATCAACCGGCGGGTGTTCCGGGCGCTGGCCCGGATGCCGCAGAACTTCATCCTCTGCCACGACGACATCGTCAACACCCGCGGGCCGGTCTGTTCGCCCGCGTGGATGCGGCGGCATATCTTCTCCCGCTACGAGGAGTTCTTCGGCATCGTCCGCGACGCGGGCAAGCAGGTCATCTTCATGACCGACGGCTGCGTGGACGCCTTCGCCGATGACATCTTCGCCTGCGGGGCGCGGGGCATCATCACCGAGCCGTACACCGATTTCCGGGCGATCGCCCGGAAACACGAGAACTGCTTCCTGGCCGGCGAAGGCGACAACCGGGTGCTGATGCGCAGCCGGCCGGAGGAAATCCGGGCGATGGTCGAAGGCATGGTCGAGACGGCCCGGATGACCGGCGGCTACATGATGTGCGTCGGCAACCACATTCCGTGGAACGTCCCGCCAAAGGCGGTCCAATGCTATCTCGACCTCTGCGAGGAACTGGCCCACCGTTAGTCACACGAGTTCGATTCGTTTCAATTGGAAGGACGCTCAATGACCCCCGACTCCCTGCCTTTTCTCTACGGCTGTGAATACTACCGCGCTCCGACTCCGGCCCGGCGATACTGGGCGGAAGATCTGCAGCGGATGGCCGATGCGGGCTTCAACGCGGTCAAGCTGTTTATCCAGTGGCGGTGGGTCCATCGCGGCCCCGACCGGTTCTGGTTCGACGATCACGACGAGCTGATGGACCTGGCCGCCAAGGTCAAACTGCCGGTGACGATCAACCTGATCTTCGACACCGCGCCGGTCTGGCTCTTCGATCGCCATCCGGAGGCCTACATGGTGACGGCGGACGGTCAGACGCTGATTTCGCGGGCGGTGGTCTGCCGGCAGATCGGCGGCTATCCCGGCCCGTGCTTCAACCACGAAGGCGCGTGGGCCGAGCGGGAAGCTTTCATTCGAGCGACCGCCAGCCGCTACGGCGGCCATCCGGCGATGGGCATGTGGGACGTGTGGAACGAGCCGGAGTCGTGCCTGTACCTGCGCGAGCCGGACGCCAGGACGCTGGTGTGCTATTGCGGGCGGTGCGACGAGGGATTTAAGGCGTGGCTCAAGGACAAGTACGGCCAGGTGGAGCGGCTCAATGACGTTTGGGGCCGCTGCTACGACGACTTCTCGCAGGTCGAACTGCCGCGCGACCCGCAGCTGTTCTGCGACATGATCGACTGGCGGTTGTTCCATCAGCAGTCGCTGGCGGCCGAGGGCCGGCGGCGGCTGGCGCTGGTCAAGTCGCTCGACGCGAAACACCCGGTCTACCTGCACCCGGTGCCAAACACCACGCACTTCAACGCGGTCACCTCGGTGGACATGTACGACATCGCCGAGGGCGGCGACTGCTACGCGGGTTCGGTGATCGGATTCCCGCTCAACCCGCTGCACATCCTGGCGGGAAGCGAAGGGCGGGTCTGCTACAGCGCCGAAAGCCACCTGCGGCCGGGAATGACGGGCGTGTATCCCAGAACGTTGACGCTGGACACGATCGCGTGGGAGTTCGTCGCGCAGATCGGGCTGGGCATTCGCGGCTTTTTGTACTGGCAGTACCGCTGCGAAACGCTGGGCATCGAGAGCCCGGCGTGGGGCCTGCTGGATCAGGACGGTCGGCCGGGCCGTACCCACGAAGCCGCGTGCGAGTTCTGGCGGCGGCTGAGGCCGGTGGCGAAGCGCCTGATGGCGGCGCCGGTCGAGCCGGCCGAGGCGGCGATCTACCAGTCGTCGTCGAACGAGGTGTTCCACTGGTGCCTCAACGGCGACTTCCGCACCCTGCGGCAGTCGGTCGAGCGGTTCACGCAGTGGCTGTACGAGCGGAACGTGCGGCTGACCTACGTCGGCGAAAAGGCCATCCGCCGCGGCCTGTCCGATCGGATCAAGCTGCTGGTGCTGCCGGCGGTGCACGCGCTGGACCAGGCGACGGCGGCGGCGATCGTGGCGTGGGTGCGAAAGGGCGGCACGCTGATCTGCGAGGCCCTGACCGGCATGTACGATCTGACCGCGGGCCGCCATGGCATGGTGCTGCCGGGCGCCGGACTGGCTGAGGGGTTGGGTCTGCGTGAGATCAACCCGACGGCGAGCGTGCACCTGAAGCTCAGCGACCAGAGCGAAGGGGCGATGCAGCTTGTCGGCGACACGGCCAAGGCGTTCGAGGCCCACGGGACTCGCGGCGGCGACCTGGTGCCGCTGAGCACGGCCGACGGGGCTACGCTGTGGGGCAAGACGCACTACGCCGAGTTGGAGGCCGAGGGCCTGGAGGCGCTGGCCGGACTGCCCGGCCACCCGCCGTGCGCGGGCTGGCGCAAGGTCGGCGACGGCGGCGTGCTGTACATCGGCACGCTGATCGCGTGGGACCGCAACGCCAGGACGCCGGACGTGCTGGACGGCGTGCTGGAGCGGGCGGCGGTCCGGTCGGGCGTGGCGCGCGACTGCCCGCCGTGGCGGGCCGCTGCGGCCGGCGTGCGGATCGACCGCTTGGACACCGGCGACGGCGAGGCGTTCGCCGCGGTCAACATGACCGGCTCGCCGGTGGAACTGACGTATGACGGCGATGAGCCGCTGACGGCCCTGTACGGGTCGCGGATGGATGGCTCGCGCCTGACGCTGGCGAACGGCACAGCCGATCTGCTGGTCCCGAGTCGATGGCTTAAGGCATAACCTCCAGTGGAATGATCCGATGACAAAGAACGCCGCGGTCAGAACCGTTTCGAACGGCCGGATGTCGCTTTCCTTCGATGCCCGGACCGGTGCGCTGCTGGCGATCCGCAACCTGGAGACCGGCGGAACGTGCCTGAACGCCGGGCGGTCCGCAGCGAGTCCGTTCGCGGTGTATCACGACTTCCATAGGGAGTTCGACGTCGAGCTGCGGTCGGGCTACGGGACCAACCGGATCACGCCGCCGGCCAAGATCGCAAGCAGCGAGTTCTCTGCGAAGCGGGCGACGGCGGAATTTCGCGGGCAGGGCTCGCGAACGCGGATCGCCTATCAGAATCCCGATCAACCGTGGCGGGCCGAATTGACCGTCGAGGCCGGTGAAGGCAAGGACTTCGTCCGCCTGAGGCTGAAGGTGACCAACGTCAGCGATCAGCCGCGGGCGATGATGGGCGTCTTCCCGTATCTGCACGGAGTCCGGCTCGGCGACGGGCGGAAGAACCTGATGGCGGTCAACGACGAGGCGGGATACATCCGGCCGCTGTGGGCCAAGCCGTGTTGCGACTACCGCCATCCGGAGGCGGGCGGCATCCACGGCTGCGGTATGCAGGTCAGCATGCAGTGGGGCTGCGCGTTCGACGAAGCCAGCGGCGACGCCCTCGGATTCATCGTCGAAGATCCGGACTTCCGCAACAAGGAAATCGCCTACGACAAACCGTCGATCCAGGTCCGGTACTTCCCGCCGCGGATGCTCGAATCGGGCCAGAGCGCGGAGTTCCCAGCGGTGCGGCTCATGGCGTACCGCGGCGACTGGAAGCCGACGGCGCAGGCCTATCGCAAGTGGTTCACACGCAGCTTCGACCTTCCGCCGCTGCCCAAGTGGTTCCGCAATATCGACAGCCACCGCGGAGCGTGGAGCTTCAAACCCGGCCAGCAGATCGAACAGCCGCCGGAGGCGATCACCGCCCTGGGTAACTTCATGGAGTCCTTCGAGGACCTGCCGAGCATCTACCTGCGCCAGCCGTCGGAACTGGTGGAGCTGTGCTTCTTCAGCCACGCCTCGATGGGCGCCGACGTGACCGGCCGGCGATTCGCCCACATGGACGGCGACAACACCGTGCGGGCGGACCTCGGCGGGACGGCGGCGATGCGCGAGGGCGTACGCCGGCTGCACGCGATGGGCTATCGCTTCACGCTCTACGTCGAAGGCTACATCATCAACGACGACGCCGATATCGTGACCAAAGGCGAGGCCCGGCAATGGGCCGTGACCAACCGCGACGGGACCAACCAGGGGCTCTACTCGCAGGCCCGCTGCCTGCACATGTGCCCCGGATCGGCGGGCTGGCAGGAGCATCTGGCCCGCACCTGCGCAGCCCTGGTCCGCGAGACGGGCGCGGACGGCATCCGGCTCGATTCGCTGGGCGGGTACTTCTTTCCGTGCTTCAACCCAGCCCATCATCACGAGAGCCCCTTCGACTACAACCGGTGGCTTGGCGAGTTGCTGGCCAAAGTGGGGCGAGCGGTCCGCGAGGTGAATCCCGACTGCCTGCTGATGACCGAGACCGCCTCCGAGATCATTCGGCCGCACTTCCACGGGTCGCTCAGCCAGGCGGTCAACGAGGCTCAGGTGACGGCCAGCCGCGACGTTCCGACGATGCGGGTGGCGATGCCCGAGTACGGGATCATCCTGCATAACCCGCACGGCCCCGTCTCAGCGTCGCTGGCGGGCTTTCCCGGCGGATCGGTCTCGTGGCCGGCCAGCGGCAAGTTCGCCGAGACGGAACGCCGATGGCGGATGGCGCGGTTCCCGGTCGGGCACGTGCTGCGGTGGGGCGATGCGGCGTACGACAATCCGCCGTCTGATCGGGCGGACGTGACGACGCGGCGCTTTGGCGGGCAAGGCATGGACGTGGTCGTTGGCGCACGCCATCGCTATCCGCGAGGCAAGAACCTCAGCGGTTACTACGTTCGCAACACGGACATCGACATTCGCCGCGATCCGGTGCGGTTCAGCGCGACCGTCGACGGGCTGCCGGCCAGGCCCACACGGGTCTACCTGGTGGACATTCTGAACCGAACGGCACGGACGGTCAGCGGCCGCTTCGCCCGCGGGTCGGCGACGTTCGAGGTCGATGCGAACTGGTTCCAGTTAATCGTCCTCCATGATCGGGATCTGCCGTTGGCGACCATGCGGGAGCCGCAGCCAGCGCAGAGCGGCCGGACGATTTCGATTGATGTGGACCTGATCGGCCCGAAGAAGGGCGCCTCACTGCGCGGCGTTCTGCGGGCCCAAAGCCTCGGCGTCGAAAAGACGGCGGTGACGCTGCCCGGTCCGGTGCGCCTGGCGATTCCCACGAACGCTCCGGCGGGCATGCACGTGCTGACGCTCGAAGGCGGCGGCTTTCTTGGCGCCAAGTGCTTCCTGAAGGTCGAGGGCGGCCGGTAGGGCGGCTCTATCTCGCTTGGCGGTTCAGGAGGTCGCGGATCTTCTGCTTCATGGCCCGCGTGGCCTTGCCGCGGTGGCTGATCGCGTTCTTCTCCTGACGGGAAACCTCAGCCGTCGTCTTGCCCAAATCCGGCACCAGGAAATGCGGGTCGTAGCCGAAACCGTTTTGCCCGCGCGGCTTGTCGATGATTACTCCCTCGATCGTCCCTTCCGCCGTCGCCAGCACCTCGCCGGAGGGTTCGACCAGGGCCATCACGCAGCGGAACCGCGCGGCACGCCTCTCACGCGGCACGCCGGCCAGTTCGCGCACGAGTTTGGCGTTGTTGGCCGCGTCGTCGCACGGTTCGCCCGCATACCGGGCGGAGATCACGCCGGGCGCTCCGCCCAGCGCATCGACCTCCAAGCCGGAGTCGTCGGCGAGAGCCAGCAGCCCGGACCGCTGGGCGTAGTAGCGGGCCTTGGCGCAGGCGTTCTCCTCGAACGTCTGGCCGCTCTCCTCGGCTTCCGGCATCGGCGGAAGGTCCTTGAGCGAGAGGAGGCGGATCGGCATGTCGGCGAACTCCGCCGCGATCTCGTCGAACTTGCCGCGGTTGCCGGTGGCCAGGAGAATGGTCGTCCGTTCGGTCGTCATCGGTCTACTCCTGCCGGCAGCCGAGCGACTTTTCGAGCGACGCGACCGCCTGCCGGAGACTCTGCGACTTCTGCCCCTTCGGCCCTTCCCAGATGACCTCCTGGTCCTGCTCGAGCGACTGCTCGATCTTCTTGCACGCCAGCACGACGGTCGAGTGGTTCTTGTTGCCCAAATACTTGCCGATCTCGGGAAAGCTCATCGGCGTGTGCTTGCGGGCCAGGTACATCGTCACCGCCCGGGCCAGGGCGATGGTCCGCGTGCGCTTCGAGGCGCGAATGTCGGCCACCTTGACGCTGAAGTGATCAGCCGTCAGTTGTTCGATCTGGCTGACCTGGAGCGACCCGCTGCGGGGCCGCGAGCACTCGCGGACAACCTTCTCCGCTACCGGCACGCTGACCGGCTGGTTGCACAGCGAGGAGTAAGCGATCAGCTTCAGGATCGCCCCTTCGATCTCGCGCACGTTGCCGTCGATGCTGCGGGCCACCGTCTCGATCACCGGTTCGGGCATCTGGCAGCCCATCTCGCGGCTGCGGACTTCGACGATCGACCGGCGGGTGTCCATGTCGGGCGGATCGATCTCGACCACCATGCCGCTGATGAAGCGGTCCACCAGCGACTGGTGAAGCTCGCCGATCATGCGCGGATGGGCGTCGGAGGCGGTCACCACCTGCTTGCCCGCCGCGTCGATGGCGTTGTACGTGTGCAGGAACTCCTCCTGCGTGGCCCGCTTGTTGGCCAGGAAGTGGATGTCGTCGATCACCAGCACGTCGACGTTGCGGTACTGCCGGCGGAACTGGTCGAGCGTGCCCGTCTTGACCGCGACGATGAACTGGTTGGTGAACTCCTCGCCGCTGACATAACGCCAGCCGACCTCCGGATGGCGGATCGTCAGCGCGTTGCAGAGCCCCTGAAGCAGGTGCGTCTTGCCCAGGCCGCACGAACCGTGGATGAACAGCGGGTTGTAGCGGCTGATGACCTGCTCGACCACCGACTGGACGGCGCTGTAGGCGAGCTGATTGGACGGACCGACGATGAACCGGTCCAGCGTGTAGCGCAGCTTGCGAACCGGCGGACGCTTGGGCAGCTCGCGCCGCGAGAGGTTGCCCGATCCGTTCGCTTCCGTTCTGGTCGCGATCGGCGTGCTCGACTCCGAAGCTGGCGCCAGTTGAGGGTTGATCTCGAACCGCAGCGACGGACGAGAGCCGGTGGCCTGCGCCGCCGCTTCGCGAAGCTCATCCGAGAAGTTGTTTTCGATCCAGCCGCCGACGAAGGTGTTGGGCACCTCGATGCGAAGATGCTCGTCGTTCAGACGCAACCGCGCCGAATTCCGAAACCACAACTGAAACTTCCGCGATCCAATCCGCTCCTCCAGATTCTTCTCTATCTCGACAATGGCTTGTGGCGCGGTAGACACAACCATGTATGAAACCTCCTGACCCGCGCAGCGCCGGGCGTAGTGTGCGAACGAGGAATGCCCCTGGTCGGTACTGGGGGGCCTCCGTGCTGAATCCCCTGGCCCTTAACTTCGGCTCGCTGATCCGCTTCCTGCCGAGGGATGTCTCACAAGTGCATGGGAATTTAGCATTGTCCGAACCCATCGTCAACGAAAAGATTCGGCCAAACTTCTCAACACGCGACCAGCGCTCATGCCGGCAAGCAGTTACGGCGAAAAAAAAAATTCCGTCAACCCGTCATCCACACGATACCAACATTCATGTGCAAAAAGCGTTCGACCTGCGCATTTTCAGACCCGTTCCATCCGCGTTCTCGATGCGTTAAAACCGCAAAGAAGAATCAGCGGCCAAATGTGAAAACGGGTAACCGCCGACGGCCTATCCAACTCGTAAAACTCCGCGACCGTCAGGGAGCGAGGTCTTCTGCTCTCGATATCTCTCGGTCCCCTGTCTTTTCCCGCGTGCTCCGCGTGTCCCGTGCTATTCCAAAACGACGTCGCACCAGCGGATAAGAGCGAAGACGGCTTACGGCTCTTCGGCGGCGGGCGAGGTGGTGGTCGATTGCCGGAGGCGTTCCCTGATCTCGTCAAGGACGGGCGAGGTGGCCGGTGAGAGTCGGCGAATCGCGTTCGGCTTTGACTCGTCGGTGCGATCAAAACCGTCCGCTTCCGTCACTTCCAGGATGCGGGCGCCGGCTTGCGGATCGTGCACAGCGTTGAACGTGCCGAAGATCAGGTACGCGGAGGGTTTGGACCATCCTCCCAGCAGGCTGGACGACTGGAGGCTCACGTTGACGCGAAACGCCCCGGCGATGCGCTCGCCGCTACGGTTCTCGGTGCCGACGATGCCGTAAAGGCTCTTGAACCGGTACTGGCTGCCGGACCGTCGGATCAGCCCACGCACCGTTTCGAAGTTTGCCTTATAGTTCTTGCCGATGCCTTGGGACGGTTCGTCGAACGCAAACGAGATATAGAAACTCCGCTGATAACGTTCGCCCAGCAGCGAAAACTCTTCGCCCTTGCCCGCGATCTTGAACTCGCCCTGGTCATCGATCCACCAGTAACACTGATCGCAGTGCAGCGTGATGACCTTCGCGTCGGTAGGTTCGACCATGATGGTCGAGGTGTTCTTGCTGACAAAGTGCGAGGTCAACCGGCCGCTGCAGCCGAAGGCGGGCAGCAGTCCGGCCAGCATCACCCACGCCGCAAGACGCGCCGGCTGACGAACGCTCAGCACGTGGGCCGGTCTGGGAAGATGGGCAAACTGCCGGCGAATTCCCGCACTTCCTGAGCGGTCTTGTTCGCCACGGCCTCCCCGTCGTCGGCTCGAAGGATTCGGTCGATCCATTCCGCGATCCGTTTCATGTCCGAGGTTGTCATGCCGCGGGTGGTCGCAGCGGGTGTGCCGATGCGAATGCCCGAAGTCTGGGTCGGCTTGCGGGTGTCGAACGGCACCAGGTTCTTATTGACAATTATACACGCCGCCTCCAGACGCGACTCGGCGTCGGCCCCGGTCAGATCGGGGCAGGTCTCGCGGAGGTCCAGGAGCATCAGGTGGTTCTCGGTGCCGCCGGTGACGAGGCGATAGCCGCGGCTCTTGAGGGCCTCGGCGAGGGCCGCGGCGTTGGCCACGATGCTCCGCTGATATTCCTTGAATGCCGGCGTCATGGCCTCGCCGAACGCGACCGCCTTGGCCGCGATCGCGTGCATGAGCGGACCGCCCTGGATGCCGGGGAAGACCGCCGAGTCGATGGCCTTGGCGTACTCGCCTTTGCACATCGTGAGCCCGCCGCGAGGGCCGCGGAGAGTCTTGTGGGTCGTGCTGGTGACGAAATCGCCGAACGGAACGGGGCTGGGATGCAGCCCGGTGGCGACCAGGCCGGCGATATGGGCGATATCGCACATCAGATACGCCCCGACCTCCCTGGCGATCTGGCCGAAGGCCTCGAAGTCGATCTTGCGCGGATAGGCCGAGTAGCCGCAGATGATCAGCTTCGGGCGGCACTCCTGGGCCTGCTTGCGGATCGCAGCCATGTTGAGCTGCTCGGTCTTGGGGTCCAGACCGTAGTGGACGATTTTGTACAATTTGCCGGAGATATTGACCTTCAGCCCAGCGGTCAGGTGCCCGCCGTGGGCCAGGTCCAGCGAAAGGATGGTGTCGCCCGGCTGGAGCATGGCGATATAGACCGCGGTGTTGGCCTGGCTGCCCGAGTGCGGCTGGACGTTGGCGTGATCGACCCCGAAAATCGCCTTGGCCCGGTCAATGGCCAGGGTCTCGATATCGTCCATCTGCTTGCAGCCGCCGTAGTAGCGCTTCGAGGAGTATCCCTCAGCGTATTTGTTCGTGAAGATCGAGCCGGTCGCCTCGAGCACCGCCCGCGAGGCGTAGTTCTCCGAGGCGATCAGGTTGATGCAGCCCGTCTGCCGATCCAGTTCGCGGGCGAAGATCTCACGGATCTGGGGATCCGCGATGGCGCTGTCACCCAAATTGGCGGTCGCTGAAAGTCTTTTGCAGCTACAGCTACACATATCTTTTATGAACCTCCGCTGTTTCCGGGAAAAGTCCGCAAGAAACATAACGATAAGCATTCAAAGCCGGAAATCAAGCGCGATGTCAAATCGGGGCAAGGAAGCTCCGCCCGGTTTCCCATTGCCGCGATCCGCTCAGCGATTGGCCCGGAGGATGCGGGCCAGGTCGTCCCAGTAGTCGTGTTCCTCGACGGAGGCCGATTCGTAGAGGAACAAGCCGTCGGCGTCGGTGGCCAGGCACGCGCCCAGGGCGCGGTCCAGGGCTTGGATGAACAGTTTGCGGTCCTGGTTGGCTGCGATGGGCAGGGGAGCCGGCGGGTCTTCCATCCCGTCAATGCGCTCCTCGGTCGCGCCGGAGATGGCGACGTGCTTGCCCCTTTGACGGGCGTCGGCGAACTGGGCGGCGGAATGCTCGCGCCAGTCCTTGGCCCCGTAGCGGCGGTGCTCGGAGAGGATGACGAAACCGTCGACCAGGTCCTCAGCGATCCAGGTTTGCCAATCATGGTGGAACTCGCCGAGCGGTACCCGCCCGCGCCGCCCCGCCGGGCTCAGGTAGCATTCGGCATCGGTGTAGAACCCGGCGATCAGCTCGACGCCGGTCCTTCTGGCCTCGGCGCGGGCCTCGCGGAGGAACTGGGTCAGGTACTCGCCGCGAAGGCGGTTCCACTTGCCCGGATCGAAATCGCCGACGGCGGCGTCGGCCGGATTGCCAAGCCGCGGATTAAAACCGAACCGACGCTGGTACTCCTGACACTCCGGCTCATTGAAGCCGTACTGCAGGTAGGGATCCTTGCCGGTCAGCGGCAGCGGGCAGACGTGCTGAATCCCCGAGTGCGTGCGGGCGGTATCGAGATAGATCCCATCCGGTCCGTAGGCCATCAGCTCCTTGAGTTCGGCCAGGCGATGCTCGCGAACCTCCGGATGGGAATACGAGAGCAGTCCGCGAATCCGGTGGTCCAGCAGGCGGTGCTGCCACGTGAACTGCGGGTGGCGAACTTCGAACTCGCTCTCGCAGCCGGGATAGTACTCGTCAAACAGGGTCACGTAGAGATACACCTTCAGGCCGCACTTGGCGGCCTCGTCGATCACCACCGCCGGCGGATCGCACTGCTCGATCACCAGCCGATCGACGCTGGCCTCGCGGAAGCGGCCGGGCGTCTCGACGGTCGTGCCGATGATCGTGCGGACCTTGCTGCGGTAGGTCACCTGTCCGAGGCACGAGACCCGCCAGCAGATGCTGTTGATGCCCGCCTCGGCGCAGGTGCGCACGAGCTGGCGGATGCGGTCCTCGCCGTAGAGAAAGCCGTGCTGATAGCCGTAGTAAAACTCGTCGGCGGCGTCGACGCCCATGATGATTTCTTTGGCCATGTTCGATTCCTTGGTGGTATCTGGTGGTATGGGTCAACTCGTCTGAAGGCGAATCTCGGTTCGAACAACTCCCGCTCTCCCACTCGCCTCCGACGGCGTCCGCCGGGCGAATTGCCGGAAATCGTCCGCAACCGCCGGACCGTTCGCCGGTGAACCGCTTTTTCTGAAGGTCAACACGCCCGTCCCGCCGAATCGGCGAAGCCGCGGGAAGGCTTGGAACAGCTCGAAATCGAGCATCTCCAGACGCGAAGGCCCGCGACTCTGCGGCGTCCGCACGAACAGGTCGAGTCGTGAGAGCAGGCTGAAATGCTCCACGTGCAGGTTGCCGGCCACGCCGCGGATGGTCTGAAGGTCGCCGTCGGTCAGTTTGCGCTCATGCTCGGTGGCCTGATGGCCGTACTGGCGAGACCAGCCTTTCGGCAGAAGCCGTCGCATCGGCCGCCAGTTGCGCACGGCGTCGAAAACCGGAACCTCCAGGTGTTCGCGAAAGACCGCCATGCCGCCCGGCCGCAGCACGCGGAGGCACTGCCTCACCGCCGGTTCGATCTCCACGTGGTGCAGCACGTCGAATCCGATCACCAGATCGAAGGAGTCGGAGGGCAGCATCAACGCTTCAGCCGCCTGCACGGAGAAGGTCGTTCGGTTTTCGAAGCCGTATCGGGCGGCGAGCCGCCGGGCCTCGGCGATCTGGTTCTCGGATATGTCGAAACCGTGGACCTGGAAGCCCATCGCGGCAAACCGGACGGCGGATTTGCCGGCCCCGCAGCCGAAATCAAGCAGCGCCCTGGCGCCCGCCGCGCGTTCCTCCGCCGCCAGGCCGAAAACACGCCACGTGGTGTTCCACGGGTTCCGCGGTTGACCCCACACCACGTCGAACGAGACTTCGGCCTGGGCCTCCTGTTGGGCGCGGCGATCGTAGTAGACGCGTTCGCTTAGCTGTCTGGCGGTCAGGACCGGTTGCGCCACGGGCGCGACCGGCTGCGGGCTGGATTGTGTCAGTGGATGCATCGCCGCGCCCTCTGAATGTCCTGAGCGTCGTGTGCATTGTAGATATGGGCGAGGTTCGGATCAAGCGGCCATCGCGGTCAGACGTGCGGACCGCCAAATCCGCCGGACAACGCCGCAGCCACGAAGCGCTTGACGTGGCCGATCCGCTCCTCGATCCGGGCCGGGTCGCCCAGGTCCTTGCCCAGCGTGGCCGAAAGGGTGGCCTGGTTGGAAAAATAAAAGAAGCACAGGGCCATGCAGTCGGTCAGGAGCTGGTCGGCTTCGAGGACCGGTTCAGCCTGCTCCGGCCGCTCCAGCCGCGCCAGCGACGCCCGAAGGGCCTGAAGGATGGGCGATTTGGTCGCGGCCACGGGCAACCGGCGAACGGTGCTTCCGCCGCGGAGGTTCTCGTGCATCATGATCCGGACGAAGACGCGGTCGCCGGCGAGAAAGCGGTAGTAGCGCTCGACCAGATGGGCGATGATCCGCGCAGCGTCGGCCTCCGGCGGAAAATCCAGCTCCGGCTCAGCCGCCTTCTCGTACTGGTGCATCAGGACGGCCTGCCACAGGCCTTCCTTGCTGGAAAAATAGTGATAGATCATCCGCTTGTTCAGGCCCGCCGCGGCCGCGATCTCGTTGATGCTCGCCGACGGGCCCTGATCGGCGAAGAGCGTCTCAGCCGCAGCGAGAATCCGCCCGCGGCTTCGCTCCGCGTCACGCCGTCTGACGGTGTCGTTTGTCTGTGTTTCCTCGTTCGCCATCTGAAACCGCCCAAGTTGCTCCGCCACCGCAAATTCCCCGCTCCCTCACGACCCCGTTGCCCAAAGGTAGGTCCGCCGCCTTCGGCGGACTCTTCGCGATCTGGGCAACAGGCCCTCGTGGTCGCAACTTTCTGGCGACGCGCTCGTCACCCTTTCAACCAACGGGCCAGGTTTTGTTTTACGAATTCCTCATCGGTCAGGTGCGGGTAGCGCTCGGCGATGCGGTCGATCTTTTCGGTCTGGCCGGGGCTGAGACGCTCGCGGTCGTCGATCGTGCGGACCGTTTCGAGCAGGCCCGTGCGCGTCAACACGTAGAGAATGCCGGAGATGCAGCCGGCAAAACCGTGCGACGGGTCGAAGACGGCTTCATTAGCCTCGGTGACCTGCGCGGCAAGCGTGAGCAGCTCAGCCGGAATGGCCGCCGCGTCGCGGATATTCTTGATCTGTTCGAGTTGCTCAACGGCCCGTCTGGTCCAGAAGGCCCAATGGCCCAGCAGGCCGCCGGCGATCGACATGCGGACCGTTCGCCCGTTGACCGCGATTTCGTAACGGGTCAGCAGATCGACGATGATCGCATCGTCGTTGCCGGTGTACAGGGCGACCCGCTCCGCCCGCCCGCTGGCCGCCACGCCGCGGACCACCGCCAGCGTCTGATACCGGTTAAACGGGGCGATCTTGATCGCCGCGAGGTTGGGAATCTCAGCCAACTGCGACCAGAACGCCTCGGACAGGATGCGCCCGCCCGCAGCCGGCTGGAGATAAAAACCCATGATGGGCATGGCCTCGGCGACCTGTCGGCAATGGTCGATCAGGCCCGCGTCGTCGGCATCCTTGAGCGCGCCGAGGCTGATCAGCCCCAGATCGTAGCCGATCTCGCGGGCAAGCTGCGCCTCGCGGACTGCCTGTCCGGTCCGGCCGCAGATGCCGGCCACCATGACCGTCGACCGGTCCGGCCGCCACGCCCGCACCGTTTCAATGGCCAGCCGCAACACCGGTTTATACAAGCCGATCTTCGGGTCGTGAATGGCGAATTCCGTAGTATGTACGCCGACCGCCAGACCGCCGGCGCCCGCATCCAGGTAATACCGCGACAACGCCCGCTGACGCCGCTCGTCGAGCTTCCTCTCCGCCGTCAGGGCCAGCGGATGGGCCGGAATGACCATGCCATCGGCCAGGGCCGTTCGGATCGTCTCCGGCGTCGCCGGGTAACTCGCTGTCATCGGTTTGACTCCTCTCCTGTCGGCTTGGCGATCAGAACTTCCCGTCTCGGACCTGGAACTTCGTCGGTTTGTTCAGCCGCTTGCCGCCCGCCGCCACCCAAGCGGTGATGGTCCGTACCATTTCGAGCATCGAAACGCGCGGATAGCCAAAGGCCTCAAAGCATTGGGCGGCGTTCCCGAGCAGGGCGGTAGGGGCCTCCTCGCCGACAAAAACCGGCTCCTTGCCCAACACCCGTCCCACCTGCTCCGCCAGATACCGCACCGAAACGGTCTCGGGCCCAGCCACGTTGAGCACCGCGGGCGGACTGTCAGCCAGCACGATCGACCGGGCGATGTAGTCGTTCGCGTCACCCTGCCAGATCAGGTTGACAAAACCCGTGGTCACGTCGATCGGCTGACCGCCCAGGATCTTGTCGGCCAGGTCCACCACGATGCCATAGCGCGGCTCGTTGGCGTAGAAAAGCCGCACGAGGACCGCCGCCGTACGGTCCTTGTCGCTGAAATACTGAAAGACCCGTTCGCGGCCGAGACAGGACTGGGCGTACTCGCCGATCGGGCCGGGCGGCGTCCGCTCATCGGCCCCGCCGCTGGTCACCGAAACCAACGGATAGACGTTGCCGGTCGAAAACGCTGCGATCCTCGCCCCAGCGTAGCGCTCGCAGACCAGCGCGGGCACGTAGGTGTTCATCGCCCAGGTCAGGCCCTGGTTGCCGGACGCCCCGAACTTCATGCCGACCAGGTAGTAAATGTTGGAAACCCGCGGCAGATCCTCGTACACAGCCCGGTCCAGCAGGTCAGCGGTCATCGTCCGGACGCCCGCCTGCTCCAAACGGTCGCGGACGGCGCCATCGGAAAATCGCGAGACGGCCCAGACGGTCTTCCCCGGTGCCGCCTTCTTGATGAGCATGGCCAGCGTCGGGCCCATCTTGCCCGCCGCCCCCAGAACCGCGATATCGCCGTCCAGATTGCCGAGGGCTTTTCTCGTCGCCTCGCTCGGCTGCGATAGGGCGGCTTCCAGGGATGGCTCATCTCTGATCTGATCCATTCGCATCGCCTGCTCCTGCTGCATTCCGAACATAAGTAACCAACTGGTTACTTATTCTACCGATTCCAGCCCATCCGGCAAGCAAAAAACCCGATGCGCTGTACAGGCCGGAAAGGTATTGACGGGGGTGGGCCCATTTAGTATACTACAGCTACCATAAACCAGTTGGTATAGTATCATCCAAGGCGAGAGGTCATGATGCCCGAGACCCTGTCAGACCTGCCCGTTTGCCGACGCGTCAAACGCGAGATCGAGCGAATGATCGACGCGGGCGTGTTGCACAGCGGCGGGCTCGTGCCGGGCGAACGGGAACTGGCCCACCGATTTGGGGCGGCCCGCGGCACCGTGCGCCAGGCGATTGCCAAACTGGTCGCCGACGGCAAGCTGGTGCGGATCGCCCGAAAGGGGACGGTGGTCGCCCCCAACGTCTCGGCCCGTCGGGGCTCAGGCGCCTGGGCGGTGGTCGTGCCGATCCTGCACTATTTCTACCCGCTGCTCGTGACGTACATCGAGCGCGAAGCCGCCGAGCGGGGCGCGGCCCTGCAGATCGGCTGCTCCTACGACAGCGTCCAACGCGAACGGGAGCAGGTGTTCCGGGCGATCGAGAACGGGGCTCGCGGAATCCTCCTGGCCCCAGCCTGCCCGCGGGTGGGGCGGACGCGCGAGAGTTTCGAGTATCTGGCCGATCTGCCCGCGCCGGTGGTCATCATGGACCACTGGGGGGCGAACCTGCCGCTCTCGGGGCTTGACGCAGTGCTCAGCGACAACTTCGCCGGCTGCTATCAGATGACGGTTCACCTGATCCGGCACGGATACACGCGGATCGGGATGGCGGGTCGTGAGGAACCGGGGACGATCGAAATGGACGAACGGTATCGAGGATACCGGTCAGCCCTGGAGGATCACGGCTTGGAGGTTCCGCCGCTTGCCCCGGTCGATACGCGGGGAATCGGCCATGGGCGGGTTGAGACGATCCGTGAGCATCTGGACTGGGGCGTGCAGGCCATCGTGGTGACCAACGACCGCAGCGCGCTGACCCTGATCTCGCGGCTGCGCGAATTCGGCGTGCGGGTTCCCGAGGACGTCGCGGTGACCGGTTACGACGATGAGCCGTTCGCCGCAATGGTCGTGCCCAAACTCACCTCGGTCCGCGTCGAAAAAGCCGAAATCGCCCGCCGGGCCATCGAACTGCTGGTTCAGCGGCTTGACGAAGCCTATCGCGGCCCGGCGAGGACGGTCGTGCTCCGTCCGACCGTCGTGGCCCGGCAAACCTGCTCGCCGCACTGCCCCGAATACGACGAGCGGGCCCAGGAGGAAAACGCGGAAATCGACATGCTCCGGGCCGCGGGTGTGTGATTCTCAATTGGCGATTTGGAGACGAGAAGATGATCAGCCATACGTGCCGTTCAGCAAACTCGAAATTCGAAATCCGAAATTCGAAATCCTTCACCCTGATCGAGCTCCTGGTGGTCGTGGCGATCATCGCGGTCCTCGTGGCCATCCTGCTGCCCGCGCTGCAGAAGGTCCGGACCCAGGCGGTCTCGCTTCGCTGCATCAATCACCTCCAGCAGATCGGAGCGGCCTACTTTGCGTATAGGGCGGACAACGCGGACCGCGGGTGCATCGGATTTACCTATGGCAACTCGGGTTGGCATCGGCCACAGAGCACCTGTCCGCCCGGGGTCACCCCGGTGCCTCAGGGCGTCTACGGAGCGTGGAGCGGCTGGTACTCGTCCTATCCGTTCGCCCTGGGTTTCTACCTGTTTCGCGACGGGAGCACGCTTGATGCGAACAAGGATCCGGGGCGGGATATCGCAATGTGCCCGACCTGGGTCCAAGCCGCTGCGACGTGGGGCCACGGCACGACCTATGCCGTCAACTCGTACCTGGGGATCGACCTCCTCCTCGGCGACGGGGTGCAACTGCCGGCCACCACGCCGATGATCTTTGACGGAGTCGAAGTGCTGGCGGATGGCAGCCCGAGGCAGAACTACTTTGGTTCGCCCCACTACTGGTTCTGGGCCACGACGCATCTCTACTTCTATAACCAAGCCGTCTCATCGCACGACAACTCGGGCAACTTCCTCTTCTTCGACGGCCATGTGGTCAACCAGACCGCCATGCCGCCCGAAGTGGCCGGATACTCCTGCCCAGCCTACAACCAGAAATGGACCTGGAGGGGGCGGTAAACGCCCCGCCTCGCAAATCCCTCTGTCAACCTGCAAGGAGTTACCATGCGAGTAAACGCTCTCCTGGCAACCGCGGCCCTGTTCGTGTTGATCTGCACGCTCCAATCGCCCGCCCCGATCTACGAGGCCCCGGAACTCACGACCTTCGTCGATCTTCGCTCAGCCGCCAATGCCGGACTGGCCGACGACCAGCTTGGCGACCGCAAGGGCGGCTGGACCGACCAGGGCAACAACGACATGGCGTGGCTCCCGGTCGGCGTCCGCGAATTCGCCGGCGTGCCCTTCGACGTGATCGATCCGAACGCCAACGGCGGCCGGGCGTGCATCATGCTCATGGGCCGCGAAGTCGCCCACTATCCCAGAGAGAGCCAGTGGATCAAGGTCGGCCGGCAGTTCGAATACCTCTATCTGCTGCACGGCGTCGCCTGGGTGGACCGAAACGACAAGCAGCCGTACGCCCACGTGGAGATCCAGTACGATGACGACCGGACGGTGCAAGTCCCGCTGCGGATCGACCAGGAGGCCAACGACTGGCACCTGGCCAAACCGGCCCCGAACGGCCCGCTGGCCTGGATCGGCCGCAACGACACCCAGAGCCCGCTGGGCTTGCACCTGCTGGAGTGGAAGAACCCGAACCCGGAGAAGTTCGTCTCCGCCATACGGTTCACCTCGCAAGCCCGTCTGCCCGTGCCCGGTTTCATCGCGGTGACCGTGGCCTCACAGAAGCTGGAAATCAAAGGCCCCAACCGCGAGCTTCGGCGAGACCCGATCGAGTCCATCCTGGTCCAGTATCGCGCGCGAATGCCGCTGGCGGCGAGGTTCGGCCCAGCCGCCGAGCAAACGGTGACGGTTCATCGTTCCCTGCCCGAGCAGGCCCAGCGGCTGCGGTCGCTGCGGGTGGACCTGCGGCTTGTTAAAACGCAAGGGTCCGCAGCGGTGACGATAGGCGGGCAGACGATCGAAAAACAAATCGGCCGCGAGGATTGGGTGACATCGTTTGCCTTCGACCACCCCAAGGCAATCGACTACGTCAAGAATAACCTCAGCGACTTTGCGATCGACGTAAAACTCAGCGGCGAGGCGGCCCTCGGCCGATACGACTTCGACACGTCGCCCAACGTGCTCTGGACGGTAGGGGGCGAAGACCTCGCGCCATCTCACAGCCTCTACGGCATAACGTTCACCGCCTTCTTCAACACCGCCGATCCCGACCTGGCGCGATGGAAGGTCCTGGAACTGCCCCGTCCGCCTCGCGAGAACCCGGCGACGGTGACCGACGAGGCGACTACAGAACCGCTGGCCGCCCCGCCGGCCGAACCGCGGGCCTCGCTGTGCCTCAACGGCCTCTGGCAACTGGCCTCCGCGCCGCCCGATGCGACGCCGCAGACCTACGCCGCCACGGCCCGAGTGCCCGGCGTCTGGCAGATGTCCGAAGGACTGGCTGAAAAGGACGCCGAAACCCACTCGATGTGGTACCGGACGAGTTTCCTCGTGCCCGCGACGTTCGCCGCCGACAACCGCGTCATCCTCGATTTCGGCCAGGTGGCCTACAGGGCGACGGTCTACCTCAACGGCCAAAAGATCGGCGAGCATCTCGGCGACATCGACGATTTCCACTTCGACGTCACCGATGCCGTGAAACGCGACGCCGACAATGATCTGGTCGTCTGCGTCGAGGACCACCACAACCACTTCAAACCGGTGGAGAAACGCCTGACCCTCGATCCGGGTT
>ENA-UOUL01000779-UOUL01000779.1-bioreactor-metagenome-genome-assembly--contig:-NODE-779-length-52127-cov-4.825168_pt1 | contig 52127 bp, 41 predicted proteins | sample MGYA00249838_ERZ747220 | MGnify/ENA primary metagenome ERZ747220 (study PRJEB28778, sample SAMN05720191) | bioreactor metagenome | isolation source: Anaerobic biogas reactor | place: USA:Washington... | reverse complement strand
TTAACCGAAGCTATGACCTGGGTATCGCCTACTCCCGCGTACTGGCTGACCGTTTGCTCACCCTGGGGGGATATAATATGTATCCGCACCCGCCCGTTATCGCCCGATAGTAGTTTGAAACTGACACTGGCCATGTTTTCAGGTACCCGGAAAAAGTAGCGTTTAAACTGCCCGGCACCCAGCTCTCCCTTCTCTTCAAACATTTTGTCCCCGTTCTTGGAGAGTTCATGGGGCAGTATTATGGTTTGCAACATGGCCACGTCCCACTGTGGGGTAGTATATTTATCAGCTATTAAAAAAGTGCTATAAAGACCCGGTTCCAACAACTCGCCATACTTTATTTCTATAGCCCTTTCAGCATGGGCCGGAACCTGCACTGAATACTGTTTCGGTTTGACCCAATCTGCTAATCCACCTACGGATAATTGTTCATTTTTGTCACTATTATTCGTAATTTTAAAGGTCAATTCTCCTGGAGCCTGGCCACGCGAGTAAAAACCGCCACCATATCCAAAATTGGGGCTATATTGTTTACCGTTTAACGAATTCTCCTGGTATTTTTTCCTCTGCAATTCGTTCCAGGCCCGCATGAGATTTACCGCCCCAAATCCTTGTTCCACCGCTTGAAAACCAGTTAGGGGTTTAGCTCCGGCAATTAAGGCCCGGCCTATAGCCTGACTGTTACTAACATAGAGCTTGCGACTACTGGCATCCAATAGCAAAGCAGCAGCCCCGGCAACATGAGGCGCAGCTATACTAGTACCTTCATCTAATCGATATGATTGACCACTCCACAGGGGATAGGTGGAAACAGCATTTCCCGGTGCCACCAGCATAGGCGCAGTCGAGCCATCGGCTGCTGGACCACCGGAACTAAAATACCACAGGGTCGGTTCTTCTACCCTCCAACCGTAGTCGGTACGCCACATTTCCGGAGTAGCGTAGGCACCCACACTGATAATATTGTTTAACGAAGTTGTACCCGTAACCGTTCCCAAACCCGGGCCATTATTACCTGCCGCAATACATATCAGCATACCCGAGACTTTCTGTACATTGGCCAGCAGTTGCGTCAGGGATTGCATTTCCGGCTCCTGTACCTGGTATTGGCCCATACTTACCACCGCTACTTTGGCTCCCCGATCTGCTGCCAGGCTGATAGCACTTTCTATTTTCTTTAAGCTGGTGGTCCCACTGCGATCCATTACTTTGATAGGTAAGATCTGGGCATCCGGAGCCACACCCTGAATTGTTCCCCGTGCTGCAACTATACCGGATACTTCCGTACCATGTCCTAACATATCAAAACCTAGTTTAATATAATCCCCCTTGGCGGGTATTTCCGCTAAAAGCAGGTTAAAGCTGCGGTTCTTATCCCCTTTAATTAACACTACTTGGCCGTCTCGGCTGAAAACCTGTAATGGGTTCTGGTCATTTATCTGACCATCAAAGTTGCTATCTAGATAAATAGTATCAAAATTACCCCGGTACTTCCCCGCAGTTGCTACCACCAACAATTGCTCTTGTTTTAATCCAAAGTCCACCGGTAAGAACTTCAGGTTCAAATAGCCGTATTTATAAACATTGGAAAGGTTATTAATTTTACTAACATCTATCTTTTTACCGCCAATACTTATATAACCATCCCTGGCCTCCACCGAGGTAAGGTTTACTTTGCCTTCGTTGCTCAGGTCAATAAAATCAACTATCTTACGATAACCTTCAGCTGTCTCCTGCAAATCCGGATGCCCAGGGTCGATGCCACTATCAATAATGGCCACCAGTTGTCCCCGCCCACTGGCTTTAGTGAGGGCGCCAAAGTCATAGGCCTGCATCGCTTCGCAGGTAGCCTGCAAACTCCTTGACGGGTGGTCCAGGGCTGAAACTTTGACTTCTTCGCTTATTTCGCTGTCGGTTAGTTTTATTACGTTTTCATCAATTGATGTTAACTTATCCGATTTCGGCAGAGAAATCTGCTGCAGGTTTACCTGCCCTCCATTATATTTATCGGTGCTATATAAATAAGCTAGCTTGCCTTCCGTATTAAGGGTAAAATAGGCATTAATCGGTAAATCTAACTGGGAAATTGGTTGAACTTCCCCTTGTTTATAACCGACTACATTAGCAGCTAACTCAAAAGTCTGACTACGCCCATTAATCCGTATCGTAACCCGTTTTAGCGGCAGGTCAATCGTTTCCAGTGTTCCGTAAAAATGAAATTCCTGACCCTGCAGAGCTAGAAACTGTTCCAATAAAACTGCTACTTCCGCCCGGGTAAGGCTCTGCCTGGGTTTAAAATTATTATCGGGGTAGCCACTTACTATACCGTGGTTGACCGCATAGTCTATCGGTTTCAGAGCCCACGAAGATATAGCGGAACGGTCAAGAAAATCAGCCGTGGGCAGCTCTTCCATTTGCACCCTCAAGCTATTAACCATCATGGTAACTGCTTCCTCCCGGCTAACCGGAGCTGTTGGGCGGAAATAACTTTGCCCATCACCGTAGGCAATATTGAGCTCATAGGCCAGTTCCATGTAACCCCTGGCCCAATGATTATAGGCATCACGGAAGTGAGGCTCCCCTTTTAACAATTGTTTGGCCTCTGCGCTTTTGTTTAGAGCATTAATAATCAAGGTTATAAACTCGGCCCGGTTAACGTATGCATTCGGGTGATAAGACCCATCCGGATAACCACTGATCATTTCCCGGTTATTCAGGTGGTCAATCTGGGGACGCGCCCAATGGTAACGCGTGTCAGAAAAGGCATAAACCGCCAGCGGGTTACAGCTTATAAAAAAGATGATTAACAACCCGGCTATATATATACTTTTTCTCATAAAAGTCCTGCCTTTATGTAATGAAGTTGAAACACTAATAGTGTTCCTACAGCTTTATTCCCCTCATTATTATATCCGTAAGTTGTGCGGCCATATCGGCCGGGCTGATGTCCCAATCTTCCAGAGTAATGGGGATCCATAGGGAACCCAGGGTGCCGATGATTAACAAAGTCACCAGTTTAGCATCTACATCCCGAATCTCAGCGCGTTTAATACTATCCTCAATAATGCCGGTAAGCTTCTCTTCTTTTTCATTACGTAAATTATAAGTCCAATCTTTCAGGTCCTCATCCCAAATTTCCGTATCCCAAAAAACAATTCGGGTTAACTCCTTATTTTCCCGGCAAAAGGTGATATGAGATTCGAAAAGCATAGACATCCTTTCTTGAAAAGTAAGGTTCTCCAGCTTCGGTAAATCCATGCGGGTATAATAAACCTGTAAACTTCTCTCCATCATATCCTGAAAAAGCTGCAGTTTGCTATCGAAGTATTCATATATAGTACCTTTGCCAATACCAGCAACAGTAGCAATTTCCTCCATACGGGTGTTATGGTAACCCTTGATGGAGAAGACCTGTACCGCCGCATCCAGTATAATCTCCCGTTTATTCTGAGCCCGTTTATCCTTCATGAACAAGCCCCTCCTTCCCAGCCACTAAGTACGTTTGTTGACGCGGAGCCCAACTGCTTGTTACGGTGTAGGGGCGAACCCATGTGTTCGCCCTGGGTTGGTAGTTCTGTTCCGGGTTTTTTGCTCGGCAGGGCAGACACACGGGTCTGCCCCTAAAATCCTAACCCGTTACTCTAGACAACTAATCAAGTTCTCAATTCAAAGTTATTTAAAAGATAACTTTGTTATCCGCGTCTATTTTATTTCTATCCTTCAACAGTTTCTTCGGCCATAGCATCCACGTCCATCCTCCTACGGCCCAGCTTCTGCCCCCAGTCGTCAAAGATACTGTAAACCACCGGTACCAGTACCAGGGTAATCAGGGTAGATACCAACAGACCACCAATAACTACTATAGCCAAAGGCGCGTCCATTTCTCCGCCCTCGCCTATTCCCAGGGCCAGAGGGAACATTGCCAGTATAGTGGCCAGGGCAGTCATAAGTATAGGCCGCAGCCTTACCCGGCCTGCTTCTACAATAGCGGCATCACGCTCCATCCCTCGCTCCCGCAGCTGCTTCAAATAGTCCACCAATACAATAGCATTGGCTACAACAATACCGACCAGCATTATCACTCCGATAAAAACTACCACACTGAAATGCTTTCCGGTAAGCAGCAGGGAAAGTACAATACCAATAATAGCTGTAGGCACCGAGAACATAATAACAAAGGGGTTAAAAAACGACTCATATAGTACGGCCATAACTGCATATACCAGAATAATTGCCAGCAACAGGGCTATTCCCAAAGAGGCGAAACTCTCCATCATCTCTTTATTCTCCCCACCGTACTCAATAGTATAGCCGGCGGGAAGTTTTATTTTATTTAATTCGGTCTGAATGTCAGTCATTACCGCATTCAGATCACGATTTAACAAGTAACCGTTAATCTCCGCCTTGCGCACCCTATCCTCACGGGTAATTTGAATGGGACCTGGTTCCATGTCAAAGCTAGCAATCTGGGATAATTTAACTACTGCGCCACTGGCACTTAATATGTTCAGATTTTGCAGGTAAGAAAATTCATCATAGCCCTGGGGAGAATAGCGTACTCTGATATCTACTTCATCACCCTCCACCCGATAACGGGTAGCTACACTGCCCTGGCGGGCATTGCGAATTTCTGCTGCCACCTGGCCCGGGGTTAACCCGAAGCTGGCAGCCCGCTGGCGATCAATTTTTATCTGTATTTCTGGATTTCCATCGCTTAGAGAAGCAGTAACCTCTCTGGTACCGGGAACCTTGCGGACAATCTCCGCTGCCTGATCGGATATTTCCCGCAGCACATTCAGGTCATCACCCCGCACCTGAATATTAATAGGACCGGAGGTAGAACCCATATTGGCTGTCATATCCATAACGCTGATCTTGATTTTAGCTCCGGGGATATCGCCTACCCGCTGGCGGATTTCCTCACTAACTATATCCACACCTCGTTTGCGTTCCGCCCGGGGAATTAGTTTTACATATAGAGTAGCTTTATCCCCCTGTACGCCGCTATCCATAAACATATTGGAAGAACTGCCGACACTGCTGAATATAACGTCTACTTCGGAAATTTCATGCAGTTCATTTTCGACCTCTTTTACAATATTATCAGTTTCCTGTAGGAGGCTGCCTTTGTCACCCTCAATACTAATAGAAATTTCACCGGAATCCATGGACGGCATAAACTCCGCCCCTACCAGGGGTATTAAGGCCAGGGAACCAACCATTAATAGAGTTACCCCAATAATTACGTGGCGACGATGAGACAACGACCATTGCAACAAAACCTTGTAACGTTCCCCCAGGCTGTCTATCCACTGCCCAAAACCCGAGGTTACGCGACCCGTCTTTCCTGTCCCCTGAAGGCGAGCTTCCATAGATTTGTCGGTTAACATGCGCGAAGCCATCAAGGGCACCACGGTTAACGCCACCATCAATGAACAAAAGATGGCAAAACATACCGTAATGGCCAGAGGTTTAAACAGCACTGATGCCAGTCCCTCGGTAAACATAATGGGAAGGAAAACAGCCATCAAGGTCAGGGTGGAGGCAATAACTGCCCGCCCTACCTCGGAAGCTCCGGTCAGGGCAGCATCCATGGCCGACAGCCCCAGTATACGATGGCGGTATATATTTTCAAATACCACAATGGAGTCGTCCACCATCCTCCCCAGGCCCAGGGCTAATCCCCCCAGGGTTATCAGGTTAAGAGTATCGTTATTAAAATACATAAGGATAAAGGTAGCTATTATGGAAAGAGGTATGGCGGTAAAAATAATCAGGGTACTACGGGCATTGCGCAGGAAAAGGAACAAAACCAGCATAGCCAGCAGACCGCCTTCAATCATCATCCGTTTAGTAGTATTTAGGGACTGGTTAATGTAGGTGGACTGGTCCATTACTACCTTAATATCCAGGTCCAAATCCAGCTCGTTTTCAATGGTCTCCAGTTCTTCGCGGACGGCATTACAAGTCTTAACCGTATTAGCGTCACTCTGCTTAAGACAGTGAATTCCCACTGCCGCCTGTCCGTCCACCCGGGTCATCTGACTCTCGTCTTTATAGCCATCAGTTACGGTGGCTATGTCCTTAATATGAACGGTACCGCCAGTTGGAGATATTATGGCCACATCTTTAATATCTTCGACCGATTCAAACTGCTGCAGGCTGCGCAGATAATACTGGCGTCCCCCGTCTTTTACCTGCCCGGCCGACATATTAAAATTCTCCGCTTGAAGAACCTGGTTAACCTGGCTCAGGGTAAGATTATAATTAGCCAGCTTAACCGGGTCTACCTCCACCTTAACTTCGCGCTGGGATCCTCCGGTCATTACTACCGAAGCTACCTCAGTAATACGGCTTAAGCGCGGCTCAATGACGTCTTCCGCCACTTCCTGCAATTGTCCCAGGGTCATACTCTCGCTTTTGACACCAATCTGGATAACCGGCATTAGCGTGGGGTCCATTCTTAGAACCATTGGCTTCTGAGAGCCACTGGGTAGATATTTATCAACCAATCCTATCTTTTCCCGAATCTCATTAACTGTGCTGTCCATATTAGTTCCCCAGTTATAATAAATCAGGATTAGAGAGGAACCAGAGGTGGAAATCGAATGGAGTTCCTTTATGTTGCCCATAGAATTAAGTGTGCCTTCCAGGAGCTTGGTAACCTGGGATTCTACTTCTTCCGGTCCTACCCCGGGGTATTCCGTCATTACCGCGGCAATAGGAAATTTCATATCTGGTATCAGGTCCACCGCCATTTTGGACAGGGTGAAAAAGCCCAGAATAATTATTACTGATACCAGAATAATCATAGTTACCGGTCTTTTTACGGAAAAATCAATAATTTTCATTATTTAGCCCCCCCGGAAACGACCCTGACCAGGGTGCCGTTGTTTACCAGGGTGTTGCCTTTGGTTATAACCTTCTCCCCGCCTTTTAACCCGGAGACAATTTCCACATAATTATTATCCCGCAGGCCAGTCTGAACCTCTATCTCGCGAGCGCGGTTCTTGTTATCCACGGTATAGACGATTTGTCGGCCACTGCGCGGAATGACCGCAGCCAGAGCTACGGTAAGCACATCATCTTTGCTTACAGTGCTAATTACCACCTCGGCAAACATACCCGACTTAATTTTATTATCCGGATTGTCAAGTACTACCTTAACCGTATAATTGCGTTTCATGGGGTCGGCTACACTGGCTACGCTGTCCACCTTGCCCTTAAAGGGTTTCTCTCCGGCGGCCTTAACCAGTACATTTACTTCAGTGCCGGTTTTTATATAACTAACTTCCGATTCACTAACCAGGGTTTCTATTTCTAAACGGGAGGTGTCGCTTACAGTTGCGGCAGGAGATGTAGGGCTGGCAGTATCGCCCAGGGATAGATTAACGCTCCCTACTACACCGCTTATTGGGGAAGTGATAGTACAGTGACTTAATTGGGTTTGAGCTCCCAGCAAAGCGGCCCGGGCCTGTTCCAGAGAGGCCTCAGTACTTCCGGTTTCCAGCATTTCAACAGCACTCTTCGCAGCTTCCAAATCTCGCTGGGAGGCAGCTCCAGCATCAAACAGCTTCTGAATTCTCTCATAACCCAACCGGGCATTTTCCAGCTGAATTTCATGGGTCTTCTTTCCCGCCTCAGCCAGAGCTACAACTGCTTCTGCATTTCGGATAGTAGATTCATAATCACTGCTGTCCAGGGTTAAGAGAGTCTGCCCGGCGCTTACCCGGTCACCCGGTTTCACATATATGGCAGTTACCCGCGCAGGAACCTTGGCCATTATGTAGACTTCGTTTACTCCCCGCACCGTCCCCGGGTACTTAACTGCCTGCGCTATGTTGCGCTTCTCCGCCTTGACCGTGCTCACACTTAATTCCGTCTCTTTGACTACTTCTTTTTCTTTTTCACAACCACTTAATAACGATAGGGCTAAAACCAGAACCAGTAAAATATAGGCCAATCTTTTAATCTTATTCACTATTTCCCCTCCCATTTTCTATGCAACATAAACTGACCGACCGGTTGGTCGGATTATTAATTGCATTATAGCGGGAAATAGAAATGGGGGCAAGAGGAGAAATAGATAATAGACGCGGACTCGCTTCGCTCGCGCGGATTCATAAGGATTAAATATGTTTTTTTCTTAGGTGAGGAGACTTGTAGGGGCGAACCCATGTGTTCGCCCTGGGTCTGCATTTCCATTACTGTCAGGGGTAATAGCTCAGGGAGAGGTGGTCGGCCGGGCAGACACATGGGTCTGCCCCTACACCCTTCACGAGACTCTGTGACCTATTCTTCTTACGGAATTCGGACGGTGGCAATCTGCCCCTGTGGCAGCCGTTGACCGTCGGCGAAGCGCAGGGTATTATGAATTACCAGCCAATATTCGCCTGACTCCAGGGGCTTAAGGGGATGGCAGCTGAATGTGCTATCATTTACTAGCTCAAGCTCGGACTTAATCCTCTGTCCGCTCTTAGCATTGATCAGCTCAATATTATAATCATTTACATACTTCTCATTAAGCACTGACTTCATATCCATCCTAATATCTAGTTCGGAAATATCCCCGATAAACTCATACCCCGGGTAATAGTAAGACCATATTAACTTCCGTTCCTCATCGCTGAGCTCAGTCCAACCCGAATCATTACCGTAATACACTGGAGCATCGCCAATCCCGTCTATAATATCGCCCCAGGCCTTCCAGTAGCTAGTCTGGCGTAACTTGCTGGTATCAACTGCTACTATAAAACCATCCAGTTCCAGAGCCAGCATACTGCCATGTACAGTATCCCGGTTATCGCTTAAGAGTAGTCTAGCTGCTGCCACGCAATTCTCAGCCTCTATCTCAATATCCGGCCTAATTCCTAACCCGTTAATCTCCTCACCTGTCGGGGAATAAAAACGAGCTACCGTTATTTTGAGTTTATCCCCATTGGACAGAGGAAAGATCTGCTGTACAGTCCCCTTGCCGTAAGTAGTTTTCCCAATCAAGATAGCCCTCTGGTTATCCCGCAAGGCCGCCGCCATGATCTCCGCAGCACTGGCACTGTAGTCATCCTGTATTAGTACCAATGGACCATCTATTAATGCATCGGCCGGGCTGGCTACATAACCGTCTACAGACTCCCGTTCCTCCACCAACACTACCGGCATTTCCCCCATGAAAATCCCGGCTACATCAATAACCGACTCCAAGTACCCTCCAGGATTACCCCGTAGATCTAATATCCAGTTATCGGCCCTGGCTTTCTGCAGGTTCTTTACCACCTTGCCTAGTTCAGCAGAGGTACGTTGGCCGAAATCATCTATCCCCAGGTAAACTAGTCCTTTATCCAGCACCTCCGAGTGGACCGTAGGCACCCCTACTTTTTCCCGGGCAATATGGAAGCTTAAGATCTGTCCATCGCGCTTAACCTTTAATATTACTGTGCTTCCGTCAGGACCACGCAATATCTCCATAGCCTTATCCGAGTCCATACCCACTAGAGTACTCTCATCAGCCTCTATAATTACATCATTCTTCTTTAGCCCAGCCTTTTCCGCAGGTGAACCGGTTATTACTGACAGTACCTGTACCCCATCGCTGACAACATTTATGTAAATCCCTACACCGGTAAAGTTGCCATCCAAAGCATCCAATTCTTCCTGGTACTCCTCCTGGGTGAGATAACGGGCATAGGGGTCACCCAGACGCTTAAGCATTTCCTTCACGGTAGGAGCAGTAAGTACATCAGTAGATACAGGATCAACGTAATTCTCTCTAATAATCGTAGCTACTTCGATCTGGATATCATTATCAGCTATAGCTATCGGGCATAAACATCCCAGGATAAAAAAAACGGTTAGTAACAAAGGGACTACCCCATTGTATTTATTAAACATTATCTTCCTCCTTCTCCATTATTATTTATAATTATGCCTTGTTGGTATGTTTAATACGGATTCTGAGAATCCTTTTTATCCTATTCAGGTGACTATTAACCTGTCCCCAAGTAGAATTTAAGTTTAAATAATCAATTTATGATGAGTGTTTGGGATAGTAAAGGACAAGGGGCCTACCCCTTGGCCCTATTTCCCCATATGTGCTGCTATACCGTTTGCTATAGCTTCGGCGGTCCATTGGATGAAGTAGTCTTGCTGTAGTAGTTTTTCCTCGTCGGAGTTACTGATAAAGACACATTCTACCAGGGCCGAGGGCATGATGGTGTTTCTTAAGACAGAGAAGTTGGCGGTTTTTACTCCCCGGTTAGGGCGTTTGAGTTTGGCTGTCAGCTGTTGCTGCAGGTTGGTAGCCAGGGATTTACGCTCGTCCAATTGTAGGAAGAGCAGGTCGTTATCAACTGGGGCGTAGTAATAAGTTTCCGTACCCTGTTTGGATGGATTTGTGCTGGCGTTGTTGTGAATAGAAACAAAGAGCCCGGTATTAAGGCGATTGGCAATAGCAGCTCTTTCCTCCAGTTCTACATATATATCAGTAGTACGGGTGTATTCTACCTCTATTCCCTTGTTTTGAAGGAGTTCGCCTACTCTTAATGCTATTTTTAGATTAGCCTCTTTTTCATTTAGAGCTTTTCCCCGGGCACCAGTATCACGGCCACCGTGACCTGGGTCCAACACCACCAGGTTTTCACGCCGGGTTTTGATCTGGTCTTTACCTACTAATAGAACGTTAGTGTTACTACCATCCGTACTCTGACCTACCATATATTTACCCAGGTCACTGGTAGTAATACGGATTATGGTACCAGCAGTTGGCCCACTTGTTTCGTTGAAGGTAACATTTTTAATAAGGGTACTGTCATCGAATTTATATTCATCCTGGGCTTTGCCCTTTAGGACCCCCTCCAGACGGATTTCGATAATATCTCCGGATTTTGTTCTGCTGCATTGAGCCGGGGTGAGGGTGTTAATAACCAGGCGATCACCCATGCTACCCAGACTTTTCCGTTCTACGCTACTAATAGAGTTGGGAATGATGAATACTTCTCGCTTACCACTTTCTTCGCTGGCAGTTTGGTATTGGGTATTATAGGGGAAGTCTATTTCTACTATAGTATTTTCTCCCTCATTCCTGGCTTTGGCTTTGACTTCGCCACTACCCAGGGATTGTTTTATCAGATTTAATCCCTCTATCTGGCAGTCTTTGAATTCATAGGTGACTTTGCTACTGCTCTCCTGGATGTTGGCATCCAGTTTGGCGCCGGATTCCATACGTACCTGGAAACCAGTTTGATCTTTACTAAAAGAGAGCCAGATTACACCCGGGTCAGGTTTTTCCGGTTTAGGGGGAGGCTCTGGTTTAGGTTCTTCTACAGTTTCCTCCTGAGGCAGGGGTTCGTTTTCTTCCCAGGCCAAATTAACTACCCAGCCAGCCACCCAGCCAGCACGTCCGCCGCGGCTAACCTGATACCAACCGTCTCTTTCAGCCAAAATAGGTAGTTTTTCACCCTGGTTAACGCTGTCAATAACATCATAAGTAGTGGCAGGTCCACTGCGCAGGTTAGTAAGGTTTCCCTGGATTACTACTGTGTTAGCCATATTCACGGTATCATTGGGGCTAATAATGGTAATAGTCCGGGTGCTGTTATTCCAGTCAACCTTACCGCCAAAAGCTTCACCTACAAAACGTAAGGGGGCCAGGGTACGACCATTATTGATTTTAGCCGGTACGTCCAGGGGCCAAACCTGCCCGTTTACTGTAGGACGGGTGGATCCAATAGGCAAAACTACTGTAGTAATTCCTTTAACTGAGGTAACCGTGCGAGTGTTGTTGTCCCAGTTGACACTGGCTCCCATGGCTTCAAAAACAGCCCGCAAGGGTACCAGGGTGCGGCCGTTTTCTATCGTTGGAGGTACTTCAAAGGTTAATTGCCGCCCGTCTAGTATTACTACCGGTGTACCTGTCAGGGTAGTGGTCTGTTGTTTGGACGAAGGGATCAGGGCAGGCGTATTTTTTTCTGTTTTCTGTACAAAGGAGCCATTTATGTAGGCTGTTGAGCCACCAGCGGTTTTGACCTGATACCAGTTGCCCTTTGTATCCTGCAGGATGAGGACATCCCCATTGTTAACTGAGCCTACAACATTATAAGTAGTACCGGGACCGGAGCGCAGGTATACACCATTGGCGGTGACATTTAGCAAATATTCTTTTTGCAGGTTAATAAGGTCTTTACGTACCCAGCCATTTAACTGCCCGGTTTTAATCTGGTACCAGTCATTTTTACTGCCCAGTATTTCCACCTGACTGTCCTGATCCAGCTGATCTACAATATCATAGGTTATAGCAGGACCGGAGCGAATGTTTACGTAGTTAGTGTTTATAATACCGGTGGCGGCAGTGGCGCTGAGCAGGAATGAGAAGAAGAAAATGTTTAGCATAATAAGCAGGGGTACGACCCGCAAATTGGTTTTCAGGCGATTACCCTTTAGTTTTTTATTTGACATTATGTAATAAACTCCTTTAATAGAAATTTTTCTTTATTTATAATACAACATTTTAGGAGTTTTACTTACAGATTGCAAAGGGAAATTCACGCGGATAGCGCGGATTAATTAGGATTTACGCGGTTTTTTTAGACATTGAATACACTGATAAATATGAATTACACTGAATGTAAAATACCATTAGGAGCTAGTTAGACATGGAAGGATAGACGTAACCAAAGGAAGCATCAGTAGTATCCCCAGGGTGATTAACGCTGATAATAATTAAGGAAAAAGATTTCTGCGCAAATCATAATAATCTGTGTTAATCTGCATCAAAATTAAACAGACCGCGGGCGAACACATGGGTTCGCCCCTACAGGATACTTGCCCGTCTTACTCCTTACTCCTAACCCCTTACCCCTTACCCCTTACTCCTAAATATACCCCTGGGGACCGGCGGAGTTTTGGGGTTCCTGAACGGGTATTCTTAGTTCCCCATTATGCCCGGGGCTGGGTAGTTGAGATCTCTGCTGGTTGATATCTCCTATGTTGTCGTTCTCTATGTCGTATTCATCTTCGACATCAGCCGGTGGGTCGACTACCGCCGGGGGTGGGGATTGCTGAACTACGGCTATAGTCTTACCAACAAAGAGATTTTCCAGAAGGTTGGCGGTAGCGTTTTTATCAGCCAGCCAGTAGCTGTTAAGCAAGCGACCACGACTGTCAACTTCATCGTAAAAACAACCGGGTAAAGTTTGGGTTATAATGGAATCAGCATTAAACCCGGGTGCCCAACTTACCATTTTAATCATATCGGTAAAGCCTATATCAGTTTCCACGTACTGCTTCATCTGTTTGGCCATTTTGGGTAGTTTAGTGATGGTACGGGGCTGTAAAACTTCCCCTGCCAGGGTCTTGATAAACACCTGCTGCTGGTAGGTGCGGTCGATATCCCCATTGATATAATCACGGAAACGGACAAAGGCCAGGGCTTTTTTGCCGTCTAATTTTTGTTTACCCGGATAGAGGTTGATACCTTCCGTGGGCTTATACATACGCTGGGGAACATCTATGGTCACCCCACCCAGGGTGTCAACTACTTTTTCGAAACCCTTGAAATCCATTTCTATATAGTAGTCAATCTGAGTCTGCATCAATTCTTCCACCCGGTTCACCGCGTATTTAGGGCCACCAACGAAGTTAGCTGCGCAAATCTTGCTGGTTCCCAAACCCCTAATTTCCGTTTGGGTATCGCGGGGTATAGAAATTACCGCTACTTTATCCAACTTGGGATCGATGGAAACGAGCAACATGGTATCGGAACGGGAATTTTTCTCGCCCGGGCGAGCGTCTACCCCCAGGATCAGTATATTAGTTCTTTCACCATCAATCCTATTCAGTTTTTCTTCCCCAGCAGTTTTTTCTTTTCCCAGGTTTTCAGGCTGCAGGAGTTTAGTAAAACCCACTCCTAACCCAAAAAACAATCCGAATATTAGTCCGCTTATTAACATCCATTTTAAAAATGCGTTCTTCATAATATAATTCTTCATAATATAATTACTCCCAAAGATAAGTGAACCGGGCGTCCCAATTTTTTTTGCTTTTACTCAAGTATACAATAAATAATGCCTTTTCTGACAGTACCATTCTTTTTCCGTTTCTGGAAGGGTTTTTTGTGATGGCTGTGCATGGTAAATGTAAGCTACTTTTGCTATACTGTGTTAGATATAATTGCGTTAAGGAGGATTCCTGTTATGTTAGACGAAAAAGGGAGATTATTCGGGAAGATTAGTATAGTAGATCTCGCTATTGTTTTTATTGTACTAATTCTGGTAGCGGGATATTTATACCGCGACCGGGCTGCTGGTACACCGGCTGAAGCCCGGACAGTAGTAGTAAAAGTAGTTTGTAACGGGGTCTATCCAGGAACTGAGAATAGTATTAAGGTAGGCGATCAGTTAGTAGCCAGTGGCGGCCTGACTAATATTAAGATTACGGAAATGCGGGTAGAGCCTGCGTATTGGGTAGTCAATACTGCTGATGGAAATATGAATCTAACTACTAATCCTTTTCGCAAAGATATCTATCTTACCCTGGAGGGAAAAATTTCTCAAATATCTCCGGCAGAAATTACTTTTGCCGGCCAGAAGTGCCGCGTTGGTAAAGAAGACTTTGTAGTTAAGACCCAAAAAGTGGAGGCCAAAGCAATTGTTACGGGGATTGCTATCGAAGATTAATAGCGGAAACACTGCTGGAGGATAAAATGCAAACAGTAACTGGAACTGTCGATGCACCGCAAGCCCGTGGTGAATCGAGAACTATTGAGCTATACCTGGTAGTCCTTTATGCCGGATTAGACTGGCTCTTCCGTCAGGGAGGCCTGTCCTTTATGCAGGGTATATGGGATGAGCTTTTATTTATTGCTATAGTTGGCCTGTGGATTTTAAGGATGGGTGTCAATCAGTGGCAACCACGTCGCAGCGGCATGCTGCTGCCTTTCATCCTGTACCTGTCCATCATGGTATTCCTGCTTATGGTCAATTCCCCTGATAATATGGTGGCCCTGGAGGGCATGCGGGTAATGGTACAGTATGTCTTATGGTTTTTTATAGCCTATCATCTACTGCGTTCACGCAACCAGGCCCGCAGCTTGGTGGATGTCTTCCTATTAATGGCGGTTATCATTGCACTGATAGGCATTGCTCAATACATCACCGGTGTAGAAATGCCTGCCGAATGGGTAGACCAGGCCGAACAGGGGATTAGAACCCGGGTTTTTTCAATTATTGGCAGCCCCAACATTTTGGGTAGTTTGATGGTTTTAGCCATGTCTATGGCCTATGCTATGTATTATGGTAGTGAACAATGGTTTAAAAAGATGGTTTATGCTGGGGTATTCCTGGTCTTTGCCCTTTGCCTGGTTTTCACCTTTTCCCGGGGGGCCTGGTTGGCTGTTATCTTATCGGTTTTGCTGCTAGGGCTATGGGTAGACAAGCGGATTCTGATTTTGATGGTGCTGGTGGCGCTTCTCACCCCCACCCTTATGCCCAGTGTATATCATCGCATATCCTATATGATGAGCCCGGAATATTTGGTTTCCTCTGAACGAGGGGGACGCCTGGGGCGCTGGGATTTAGCCGTTAAACACTGGCAAACTTCGCCTGCTGTGGGGGTAGGTCTGGGGCAATTTGGTGGCGCCGTAGCTGCCCGTAATTACCCGGACAGTAGTTTTTATGCCGATAGCTGGTATCTAAAAGTAGGTACCGAAACTGGCTGGATAGGCCTCCTGGCTACCCTGCTTTTGATTCTTACCGGATTGCGCCGGGCTCGCAGTTCTCTTAATGCCACTGATGATTATTACCTTAAAATCATGGGGCTGGGCATCCTGGCCGGTCTGGTCGGAATACTGGCCCATAACTGTGTGGAAAATGTCTTCGAGGTACCCATGATGGCCAGTTATTTCTGGTTTTTCATGGGGCTGGTGGCAGCTTTGCCGCAGGTTCAGGTGTCAAATGATATGGAGTGATAACGTTTTGGATATCGTATGTGTGTCGTCAGTAGATTGGGAGCCTTTGTGGACGCGGAAGCAGCAGATTATGTCCCGTTTGCCGGAAGAACACCGTATATTATATGTAGAGCCCCCTATATCGTTTTTGTCGCCTTATAAAGATCCCGGGGTGGCGTTTAAAAAAGAACGGGCTATTGAAGGACTGCGACGTTTAAATAATAATATCTGGCTTTTATCGCCTCCGGTGGTATGGCCGTTTGGTAGCCGCATCACCGGGTTTAATGTTCTAAACCAGGGTAAGATTGCACGTTGTCTGCAGGAAGCCATGCAGCAGCTGGGTTTTGCTAATCCGGTTTTATGGACTTACCTGCATACCAGTTGTGATTTACTGGGAAACTTAGGGGAGAGCTTTGTTATTTATGATTGTGTGGATGACCACTCCGCTTATGAGGGTTTTAATCCCAGACTGGTTAAAGCTATGGAGCGCAGGTTGATGGAAAAATGCGACATTGTATTCTGCACTGCCCGAGGATTATATGAAAGTAAGAAACGTTTCTGCCGGGAGATTTATCTTTCTCCTAATGCTGCCAATATAGAACATTTTGGTAAGGCTGACCTACCGGAAACACCGATTGCTCCAGAACTTGATAACCTATCCCGCCCGGTACTGGGGTTTGTGGGAGCAATTAAGGAATGGATTGACCTGGAGCTAATGGCGGCTGTGGCTGATGGTTTCCCTGAGGGCTCGGTAGTTATGGTAGGGCCGGTAGGGACCAATGTGAATGCATCAGAATTAATGAATCGCCCCAATGTACATCTGCTGGGCCACCGCGATCGGGAACTGCTACCTACTTATTTAAAGGGCTTTGATGTATGTTTAAATCCCTTCCGGCAAAATACCCTGACATCAACCGTCAGCCCGCTTAAGTTTTACGAATACCTGGCATCCGGTAAACCTATCGCTTCGGTTCCTATGCCGGAAATTATGGATTTTGATGGTTTGGTGGAATTTGGCGCAGGTAGGGAAGGATTTACCGGGGCAGTCCGTCAGGCCTTGCAGGATAGACCGGAGAAAAAAAGAGCCCGCCTACAAAAAGCCCGGGAAAACTCCTGGGAAAGCCGGGCCCAGTTTATGATGGAAAAGATTGAAATAGCAATGAAAGCAAAAGGTTTCTAAGGAGGAACTGTAACATGAAGAAATTAGCTATGTTTGGTCTGGGGTTTGTGGGATTGCCCCTTGCTTTAAGTTTTTCTATACGGGGCTGTCAAGTTATCGGTGTGGATATTGATGAAGAGCTAGTAACTCAGCTTAACCAGGGCCACAGCCATCACCTAGAAGTCTATGAGGGCCGCGGACTTCAGGAGATTCTGCGGGAGCAGCTAGCAGGTGGACGTTTTCGGGCAGTGAGCGACGGCCGTATAGCTATGCAGGAATGCGATAATATTATTGTAACCGTGGGTATCCCGGTGGAAGGAAACCGGCATGATATGACACCACTTGTAGAGGTCTGCCGCACCGTGGGCCAGGGTTTGAAAAAAGGTGACCTGGTACTCATTCGCAGCACCGTTATTCCCGGGACCACCAGGGATATTATTCTTCCTATCCTGGAACAGGAAAGTGGTCTTACGGCCGGTACCGATTTTTACCTGGCTTATTCGTCAGAACGTATCGCCGAAGGGCGGGCTTTCCATGAGTTTGAACACATGCCTGCAGCCCTGGCCGGTCTGGATGAGGAATCCAGCCGACGGGCTTTTAATCTCATGTCAATTGTCACTAAAGCCCCTATAGTACAGGCCAGTTCTATGGAAGTTGTAGAAACCTCCAAGGTGATGGAAAACATCTCCCGGGACGTTGATATTGCTATGTGCAATGAATTTACCCGGTTTTGCAAAAACATGGGGATTGATATTTTTGAAGTGGTAGAGGTAGCTAATACTCACCAGCGCGTCAATCTTCTTACTCCGGGACCTGGTGTTGGGGGCTATTGCCTGCCCAATGCCCTGTACTATCTTTTACCGAAAGCGCAGGAACTTGAGGTTCCCTTACGTCTCTTACAAACCGCCCGTCAGGTTAATGACGAAATGCCTCATTATGTGGCTAATCTGGTGCTGCGCAACCTTCCGGTAGCGCCTGCGCAAGCACGTATTGCCGCCCTGGGTCTGGCCATGAAGGATTATTCCAATGATGACCGTATGAGTCCGGCCTTGGCAGTCATCGCTGCATTAAAGGAAGCCGGTTGTCAGGTACGGGCTTATGACCCGGCCGTTCCTAATTATTATCCTTTTAAAGTAGACAGCCTGGAAGAAGCTGTTGCCGGAGCTCACGGTATCGTGATACTGGCCCGTCAACGGGGCCTGGATGCGTTGAATTTTGAGCTGTTTAAGGGTTTAATGGCCCGGGAGGGTCAACCTTTTATTGTAGATACCAAAAACCTGTATGATCCGGAATTGGTGTGGCAACATGGTTTTAAATTAGAGCGGTTGTAACAACAGGTTGGGGAAGTGGAGTGAGTAGAGGTTTCCAATAAGTCAATTGCCAGGGCGGCGGGTATCATCATGGTCTTTAACGTGGCGGGGATGCTGCTGGGTTTTGTCCGGGAGCAGGTCATCGCCGCCCGTTTTGGCACCTCTATGTTGACCGACTCTTATATCATGGCGTTTACCCTGCCCAATTTAATCTATATTATTATAGGCGGAGCACTGGCTACCGCCTTTATTCCCGTTTTTACCGATATATCGGTGCACCGTAGCCGGGAAGAAGCGGCCCGCATGTCCAGCACCATTATTAATATCACTATCCTGGGCATGGTAGCCCTGGTAATTCCCTGCATGGTCCTGGCTCCCTACCTGGTTTCAGCTATTGCCCCTGGATTTACCGGGGAGAAGCGTGAGTTGACCATCCTGCTCACCCGGATTATGTTTCCCTGCATGATATTTTTAGCCACTTCACTGCTCCTGGGGGGCATACTAAACGCCCTGAAGCATTTTAAGGTTCCGGCCCTTTACCATGCCATTTTTTCAGGAGTTATGATTTTGTGCATCTATTTGCTTACACCCGGGTACGGCATTATTGGGCTAGCAATTGGTACTATCCTGGCCTGTATTGCCCAGGTACTTTCGGCCGTTTTATATCTGTGGCGCTTAAAAATTCCTTATCGCCTGGAAATAAAAAAATCCCTTCCCGGGATTAAACAGGTTTTCACCTTGATGCTGCCAGCTATGATAGGAACCTCTATTAATCAGCTTTCGGTTACCATTGATAAAATCCTGGCCTCCGGCTTAATCCACGGCAGTATTGCTTCGCTTAATTTTGCCAGCCAGTTGATGATGCTTCCCTATAATCTTTTTGTGGTGGCTATTAATACCGCCCTCTTTCCCAGTCTATCGGAAATGGCGGCCCGGAAAAATTATGACGAGATTGGGCAAACCACCGTTTTTGGCCTGAACCTTAATTTTTTCTGTACTATTCCGGCGGCGGTAGGGCTTTTCGTAATTGCCGAACCGCTGGTACGGCTGATTTTTGAACACGGGGCTTTTGATGCCCGTTCTACCCAAATGACAGTTTTTGCTCTGCGTTTTTATGTATTGGCTTTAATTTCCCAGGGTGCCTACACGGTGATGAACCGAACCTTTTTTGCTCTGCAGGATACAAAGACTCCGGTCAAGGTCAGCCTCTGTGATGTAGCAGTACACCTTGCAGCCAGCCTGCTATTAATTGGTCCCTTGCAACATGGAGGCCTGGCTCTGGGCACCTCCATTGGCGCCACCGTCAATATGATACTGATCTATATCTTACTACGGCGGCGGGTCAAGACCCTCCCGGAACGTCGGTTGTTTGTAACCCTGGCCAAAATCCTCCTGGCCTCGGCGGTAATGGGTACCAGTGTATACCTTTTCCAGGTGGAGCTGGGACAGCTACTGGATTTAAGTTTATTATCCAACCAGATAATCGAGGTAATGGCCAGTATTTTGCTGGGAGTAATAATCTTTACCCTGGTCATCCTGCCTATGAAGGTTGAAGAAGCGGATTATGTTAAAAACCTGGTGCGGCAACGATTAGCCCGATAAGCTAAAACTGCTGCTGATGTCACTCGAGATGTCCTGTCACTCGTCCCTTTTCGCCTGTTCGCCTTCGCCGGGTGTTGTGCCAATGCTTTGCTAACGCTCTTTGTGCATTTATACAACCTTCGTGGGGTCGTTGTAGTGAAATCGCGGTTATTTAATCAGGGATAAGGCCATGGGGGCGTTTTGTTGGGCACGGTTGCGGAAATCTTCGGCCTGCAGGCGAATATGATGTTGTCGGTTTTCATCCTGCAAAAGTAAGCTTATCTGTTCGTACATGTTTTCATAAGGCCCATTTAATGGTTCCAATTCAAATGACCGTAAGAAGGCATCAATCTTTGGGTCATAAGAAATACCCGCAAAGGGAATCCCCCGGGTGGCAGCAAAAATAAGGGAATGCAGGCGCATACCGATGACCATTTTAAAATTGGTCATCAGAGCAATCATTTCCATACTAGACAAATTTTCTTCCAGGACAGTAGCCTGTTCCTGCATCATAGAGGCAATCAAACGCGATTCAGGTAAATCCTGAGAGTAGTTCATGGGGATAAAGACGGCCTGATAGCCCTCCAATACCAGATTATCCAGGAGGCGAGCCAGCTCGGTACGCATATTTATCAGAGCCGCCCAGGGACGAACGGAGATTCCCAGTAGTTTGCCCGGTTTCAGTTGGTAACGTTCCAGTAAAGCTACCGTACGTACATAGTGTTCTTTAGCCGGATCGAGGGTAAAAACCGGGTCGGCAGTAACATAGGTGGGCGGTCGTACTACCCCCAGTTCTCGTAAGAGCTCCATGGAACTATTATCCCTCAGGGTAATCATTTCTACCTTATTCCCCCACCATCGCAGCAGGAATTTGCTGAAACGACGCTGTATGGGACCTACTCCCTGGGCATAGAATATAACCGGTTTACCCAACATTTTAGCCAGGGCCACAATACTAATATAATAGGGAAGTGAACGGGGGCCGGTTACATCTTGAAACAGGCTGCCACCCCCACTGATTAACAGGTCGGCCTGGCGGAGCACCTTCAGTACTTGCCAGGGACTCATGCGGTCGACCGCATGAAGTTGATGTAGTTTTTCAGTTTTCTGTGGACATCCGGATAAGACAACAAATTCTGCATCTGGTTCAATGCGTTGTATGCTGGAACAGATGGCGGACAACAACGCTTCATCCCCGGCATTATCAAATCCATAGTATCCGGATAGAACGATTAACAACAGACATCGCTCCCATTGTTGCATTTCTGATTAATTGCCAAAATATGATAAAAACTGACCAAAGTATAGATTCATCATACCAGAAGCAATGGGCGTATTTCCACTTCTAATCCCCTTATCTCCTTAAAACCCAAAAAATCACTCGTGGACAAGGATTAGCCTCGGTGATAGAATAGGTCTAGATGTGGAGGGTTTTGGGGAGTTGAACTTAATATGCCCATATATATGATTATTATTGCAGTAGCAATAGCAGCAGTAATTGCTTATTTTTGCGTTCCACTGACGATTGATATAGCTCAGCGGATTGGCGCCATGGATGAACCCGACCAGAGGAAAGTTCACCAGATGGCTATGCCCCGAGTTGGTGGAATCGCCATATTTCTAGCCTTTTTCCTCAGTATTATAATTTTTGTACCGAAATCAGCTCCAGTTAACGGACTGATTATCGGTGCCGTGATTATTTTTTTAGCCGGTCTGCTGGATGATATTTTTGACCTCCCAGCCTGGGTAAAACTACTGGCCCAAATTCTGGCGGCATCGGTGGCTATTTACTCTGGTATTGTGGTTAGCTTTGTTACCAATCCTTTTGACGGAATGCTTAACCTGGGGTACCTCAGTATCCCTATTACCTTGCTATGGATAGTTGGTATCACCAATGCTATTAACCTTATTGACGGGCTGGATGGGCTGGCGGCTGGCGTAACCGCTATAGCCGGCTGTACCATGGGAATCGTTACCCTTTTGAATGGGCAGCTAGTAGCGGCAGTCATAGCCTTCATCCTGGTAGCCTCTACTATTGGCTTTTTGCCCTACAATTTCTACCCGGCACGTACCTTTATGGGAGACTGTGGTTCGAATTTGCTGGGATTTGTGCTGGGATGCCTGGCCGTTCTGGGTCTCGCCAAGAGTGCAGCTATCATCTCCCTTTTTGTACCTATTTTTATCCTGGTGATTCCTATCTTTGATACCTTTTTTGCTATTGTCCGCCGTATCTATAATAAAACTCCGATTTTCAGTCCGGATAAAGATCACCTGCATCACCGTTTGATGGGTATGGGGTTCAGTCATCAGAATAGTGTGCGTATCATTTATGGTATTAGCTGCTTCTTTGGGGTTATTGCTATTATAATGAGCTCTATAAGCAACCCTAAAGCTACCCTGGTCTTAAGTCTGCTGCTCCTGCTTATCGTCCTGGGGGCCTTTAAGATCGGCCTCATGACCGGCGGTAAACCCCGGGTACAAATCAGACACGAACATTCGGAGCATTTCGAGAATTTTTAATCAATTCACTATAGCATTCTTCTACCTGCCGGGCCATGTTTTCAATGGTAAAATGTTTGACCTGTTCTTTTCCTTCCCGGGCCAGGGCTAAAGCTAAATCCTGATCGACGGCCAGTTTATACATGGCGTTATAGAAGGCCTGTACATCAGCAGGCGGAATCAGAATTCCACTCTTGCCATCTTCAATCAACTCCGGAATACCTCCAACAGAGCTGGCGATAACCGGTACTCCAAAATGCATCGCTTCTAGAATCACCAGTCCCAATCCCTCCATAAGCGATGGAACACAAAGTACATCACTAATTCGGTATACATCCTCCACCTGCCGATAATAACCGGGCATATGCACAAAGGTATCTATTCCCAAATCTCTTGCCCTGGCTTCCAGTTCCCGGCGGTAGAGGCCTTCCCCGATGAGCAGGAATTGCGCGTTAATCCCGGCATCCAGCAGCTTACGGGCAGCCTCCAAAAAATAACGGTGCCCTTTAACTGGATGAAAACGAGCTACCATGGTAAAGGTCAGGCGGTCGGAATCAAGATTAAACTGCTGGCGTATCTTCTCCGGGTTCTGCGTAGAAGTAAATTTCGATATATCCAAGCCACTGTGAATAACTTGAATTTTATCTGCCGGGATATGCATATCCAACAAATCATCTTTAATAGCATGGGAAATAGCAATAAAGCGATCGGTATAATGATTACCATACATAGTTAAAAGACGTGCCATAAATACCTTCCAGAGGGCATCATAGTCATAGTGCAACATGCTGTGGAAGGTGGTTACAATTGGTATATTCTCACGCTGGGCAGCGGGACGACCAATGAGATTGGCCCGTACACCATGGGTATGAATCAAATCAATCTGGTGTTTACGTATATAACTACGCACAGCCTTTATTTTACTAACATCCATTCGGTGACGCATAGGAATGGTTAAGGTAGGAATACCCTCTTTATCAACCAGATGAGCAAAAGGACCCTTACACAGGCAGACCAGGTGAACTTCATACCTGGATGGATCGGTCATCTTGAGAAGCGTAAAGACCAGTTCTTCGGCTCCTCCAATTTCCCCTCCACCAATCATATGAAGAATTTTCTTGCGTTGCTGTACCACTTGTATCAGGTTGCTCCCTTCGGGATGCTAATCCGTACGACTCCACCAGCGAAATAGAGATAGGAATATACTTCCCTGCCCTGCCCCTGGAATAAACTGTAGCATAGACAGCGCTATACCTGCAAGAATCAACACCAGAGGAATACGCAAACCTGCGCCGATAACCAACCGCCAGAGGCCATAAACTAGGATGAATATCCCTATTAGACCAAGCCAGCGGGATAGTATTATGCTAGCTGAAAACCATTGATGCAGGATGTCACCACAGCGATAGAACCACTGCCTGAGAACATCGCTTCCCCGCCGGGTTGCCGAAGCTAAAACTGACCCGTTATTTATGTCTTTGACCTGTGCCGGGGCGGAAACCAACCATCCCAAAAACCAGCTCCCGGCCAGCAAACGATAAGTCCAACTATATCGAAACATCTTGATTTCTCCTTATGCTCGTAGGTGACAGAGGTGACACAGGAACCGTCCCCTGTCACCCTCCTTATTCTTGAATGCGCCGCAGTGTGGGGAAGAGGATGACGTCCCTTATCGAGGGGCAACCGGTGATGAGCATAACCAGACGGTCAATGCCGATACCCATACCACCTGCTGGGGGCATGCCATACTCCAGGGCATTTATGTAATCCTCGTCCATCATATGAGCTTCGTTATCTCCCTGAGCTCTTTTCTCTACCTGTTTCAAGAAACGTTCTTTTTGGTCTATGGGGTCATTAAGTTCGGTAAAGGCATTGGCTATCTCCCGCTGCATGATAAACAACTCAAAACGGTCGGTAAACTCGGGGTTAGTAGCGTTCCTTTTAGCCAGTGGAGATATCTCTACCGGGTGTCCGTAAACAAATGTTGGCTGAATAAGCTTTTGTTCCACAAATTCCTCGAAAACTTCATTAATTAGCTCTCCGCGGGTGGTTTTATCACCTATTTCCATATTCAGACTGCGGGCTGCGGCCCGGGCTTCTTCATCGCTTTTGATGCCGGTGAAGTTAACTCCGGTATATTTTTCAATGGCCTCCAACATGGATATACGCTGCCAGGGCAGGGTAAAATCAATGCGGTGCCCTTCCATTTCTACAATCAAGCTGCCATTAACTTTATTAACTACGGTGGCAATCAGGTTCTCAGCTAAATCCATCATGGTTTCAAAATCGCCATAGGCCTGGTAGATTTCCAGCATGGTGAATTCCGGATTATGCCTGGTAGATATACCTTCATTACGGAAATTGCGGTTTATTTCGTAGACTTTCTCCAAACCCCCAACAATTAGGCGCTTTAAATAAAGCTCCGGGGCTATGCGCAAATATAAGTCCATACCCAGGGCATTATGGTGGGTAATGAAAGGACGGGCCGTAGCCCCACCGGCAATAGGCTGCATCATTGGGGTTTCCACTTCCAAATAACCGCGTTCATCCAGGTAGTTTCGCATTTCTTTGATGATGCGGCTACGCTTAATAAATACTTCCTTTACTTCAGGATTGACGATAAGGTCAACATAGCGCTGGCGATAGCGTAGCTCCACATCCTTTAGCCCATGCCATTTCTCCGGCAGGGGATGCAAAGATTTGGATAGGTAGACCAGGTCTCTGACGTGGACGCTGATTTCGCCTTTCTGGGTGCGGAAAACTTCACCTTCAATTCCCAGTATGTCACCTATATCCAGTTTTTTAAACAGTTCATATTTTTCTTCGCCCAGATCATCTTTGCGAAAATAGAGCTGAATGTTTCCGGTAAGGTCCTGAAGATTGGCAAAACCGGCTTTACCGTGACGTCGTTTGGCCATAATGCGACCAGCGATTTTTACGGTGTTACCTTCCAGGTCATCGAAATTTTCCTGGATTTTAAGAGCAACAGCAGTACGGTCAAAGCGTTGGCCGAAGGGGTCTATGCCGGCAGAGCGTAATTCTCCCAGCTTGTCCCGGCGCACCTTGATAAGCTCGTTGATATTTTGTTCCTGTTCTGACATTTGTACACTTCCTTAGCTTGATGTGTTTCCTTTACGGGAGCCCCGTAACCTGTAGGGGCGAACCCATGTGTTCGCCCTGGGTCAGCAGCTCTATACCTTATAGTAAGAATATCCCCAGGTTAATGGTTGCAGGGCAGACACATGGGTCTGCCCCTACACTCCCTCATACATAATTCAATGTCAATTTTCTTTCTATTTTTCTACTTTCATTATCTTATATTTAATAATTCCTGCCGGGGCTTCGACCTGGACGGTGGATTTGACTTTTTTGCCCAGGATGGCGCGGCCTAACGGGGATTCATCCGAGATTTTACCGTCCTTTAGTTTCGACTCCACCGAGGAAACTAGCAGGACTGTAACCTCCCGGCCTGACTTAACTTCTTTCAGAGTCACTTTTGAACCCAGGGAAACCACATCGGTACGAATATCGGTTTCCTCCATGAGACGAGCATTCTTGAGGGTTTTTTCCAGGGTTAGGATTCTGCCTTCAATGAAGGCCTGTTCGTTCTTGGCGTCCTCATATTCCGAGTTTTCGGTTATATCACCAAAGGCTATCGCCTGTTTTATTCTTTCGGCCACCTCTTCCCGCCGCACCGATTTCAGGTGCTCCAGCTCGGATTCGAGCTTGTGCAGTCCTTCCTTGGTTAGAATAATTTCTTTTTCTTCGGTCATCTCATCGCTCCCTAACTTAAAAAAATTAAGCCCCCGGCTTGAAACTCCATATAACAAAAAAATCTAGCCTCTGCAGCTATCTTTATGGTATTATAAGTAGCTCATATGGCCTTGTCAAGAAAGAGGTCCCATAGACCTAGTTCATCACCAACCTGCTTCAGGGTGAGGAATGTATTTCCTTCCCTCCCTTTAGCTTCAGTTGCCCTTATCTGTTCTCCACCTGACGACAAAATTCCTGCTTCCCCCAGCATACAACTTTCCATTATCGGGGCCAGATTATAAAGGTTACTTGCCATACCGTTTTGGGTTAATTTAGCCTCCAGTTCCGGGGCCAGGCCGCAGACGTTGTTGGTAAGTTGAATACAACAAACCTGGGGAAACGCAACTGCCAATCTTTCCCTTAGCGGGTCAAACACAAACACCAGATCCCCCGGCTCCCAGCTGTGCGGGTTTAAAAGACTGGTACTTACGGCATATCCTTGTTCATAGAGCAAACGGTAGGTCATTACCTCATACTGCCCCGGTAACATGGTTTGAATCGAAAGGGGAACCCCGCAGAGGCTTATACCGCCGATGAACTCAGCATAATGCTCCACTTCGCCTACCATAATTATGCGCTTTATTTCCCGTTTTGAAAGCATCCGGGCAGTTATAGCGGCAGCCAGGGCCTTTATAAAATTATCCCCAAAGACCAGTGGAAAACCTATGGATAATTTAAGCAATTGTTGTTTCAAGCGCCGATCTACGGCCATATTAGGCAATTGGTAGCTCTGTACAATCTCAGTGGAACGTTTCAGCATAGTTTGCTGTTTTTCCGGCTCGATAAGCTCCATGTTGCCCCGCCCCAAAGGCATGCTGATCTGGCACCCGGTGAAATTCAGATCATTTAACTGGATTAGTTTCTCCACCCGGGGGGAAAAAAAAACCGGGCCTAGCCGGTTTAAAAAATATTTCCGGTAAAATAGACCCCGTTTTTCATCGTTGTTTAGTTTAAAGAAGGCAAAATCCAAATCAAGCATCCATTTTCTCCAGGTCTACCACCCCTGGGTTCATGTCCAGCTCTTTTAGCATGTTGTAGTAATCCTGCGGGGATATTTGATCCAGCGGCCTCTTCATGATGGCTACCATCAGGGCTTCAATAACATTAGTGCCAAATGATCGGCCTCCCATATCCGGCGTGGTGGTGATCACTTTACTAATCCCCCGCTCTTTTAGCATTTTCATGTCATCACTGGTGGTGGTATTAGTAATAATTATCTGCCCCTGCAGTTTGTCAGGCAAATAGCGACGGATATAATTAAAGTCTCCGGCTAAAATATCCGCTGCATAATAATATTTTGAATGCTTGGGAATTATGACATCCTGCTGGTTTCCAGTAGGATAAAGTTTGTCAAAAGGCATATTAACTATTATCGGAGCTGCTATGCGCCCGGCTATCTTTAGGGTTTTAAGTGAATGTAAGGGCATAGGAATTCCTACCGTGTAGATAAAATCGCCCAGGGTCAGCCTGGCCCCAACTTCTTCGAAGGCTTCGGCCATGCCAAAACGATCCACCCCACATACCATAAGCACATTCTTTCCACGTAAATCCAGGATTCCTTCTTTCTGAATATCGAGGATGCACTTGCGCTCTAGGGTGTTTTTAAGACCGCTTCCATCCACCATAGGGGTTTTGCGGGCTTCTGCAATTAGTTTTTTGGCGTCTTTAATTATATAGGGTTTACCGGCTAAATGGACATAAAGGTCAATACCTCCCATTCCAAAGGCATCGACTTTGCCATCCAGTTCCCGAATAAGGTTTATGGCCTTATCCCAATCTCCATCGGTACCAATGCGCTCAATCCGAAAATGCTCACCCATAAAATCGGTTTCAAAAACATGGTCCCGTTTGGATGCACCCAGGCTAACACTTACAACACGCTTCAATATTTAACCTCCCTCTTTGTTCAGGTCCTCGTTATTTAGGTTTTTTCTAGATTCTAATGTGGTAATTGTTTAGTATTCCTTGTTTAGAGTGAGGGGTGAGGGGCACTTTGTACCTGACTCCCCACTCCTCATTCCTTATTCCTCACTCCTCATTTTCTACCGGGCAGATTTGATTGAGCGCAAGATTTTTTTTAATTCTATCGGGTCTACCCACTTATCCTCGGTAATGGGAGAGGTGCCTATTTCTATAGATATTACCTGCCCATCCAGTACCCCTTCCATCAACTTAAGGCGTTCATCGGAGCCTATACATATGACTACCTCATAGGATCGTACCCGAGCAGTAAGGTCCATTATTTCATTGAGCAGTTCCTTACCGCTGCGGTGGTGGATGAAATCCTGGCGCTCCTGTTCAGTCATTAAGAGGATAAAATCAACGCCCTCATTTTCCAGTATTTCCTGAATCTCATCCTTATTTAAAATAGGAAAGCCTACACAGGCTATGGACTGACCTTTACGCAGTTCGCCCAGGGTTTCCAGGCGAGAAATGAAGGTACGGTCTATATTCAGACGGTCAGCCGTTTCTTGCTGGGAAAATCCCCGTGCTCTCATGTTCAAAGCCTTTTTTAGAGTCTTATCAATTTTTTCCCAGCTAATAATCTTATTCTGGATACGAAAAATTTCCATAGACAACTCCTTGCGCACAATGTTGTTCACAAACTTTTTTCGTTATTGTAGCACCTTGGGGTTTTTGATGCAAGGGAGGTACACTCTAAAATAGGTGCTAAACCCCAGTTGTCTTATAAAAATTTCGAATTCAGGTTTTGTTTATTTGTTTATAGTGAGTAGTGAGGCGTGAGAAGTAAGGAATTAGGGAAGAGGGTTGTAGGGGCAGACCCCCTGGCACTCAGCGGCTATAAATAAGCAATGCTTTCAAATCAAGATCGGGCTGAGTATCGGGCTGCTCAACCGAGCTGTAAACCCTGGGGCCGATTCCCCTTCGCATTACAGTACTACCAACTCTGGGCGAACACATGGGTTCGCCCCTAAAGGTGGCCATACCACCAGTTCGTGAAGTAAAATACATTATACCAGTATACTTGTATATAGGCGTCCTCCACCCTTCACGCCTCACCCACGATCAGGCGGTCGAAGATGGAGTTGATTTGTTGGCGGGTGGTAGCCTGGTTTATTGTTTCACGAATGCGGGCGGCGCCGCGCATGCCCCGGGTGTACCAGGCCAGGTGTTTGCGCATTTCACGTACGGCAACAGTCTCGCCTTTAAAGGAACAAGCCAGTTCCAGGTGTTGATAGGCGGCAGCTATGCGCTCCTCTATGGTAGGGGGAAGGATGCGTCGCCCATGTTCAACTAATTCGACGGTTTCCCTAAATATAAAAGGGTTACCCAGGGCGGCTCTGCCTATCATTACTGCATCACAGCCCGTTTCTTCTATCATTCTCAGGGCGTCGTCAGCACTCCAGATATCGCCATTACCAATTACCGGAATACTAAGGTTTTTCTTAACTATCTTAATCATTTCCCAGTCAGAATGTCCGGAGAAGAACTGGGTACGGCTGCGAGGATGCAAAGTTACAGCACTGGCTCCTTCCACCTCCGCCATTCCGGCCAATTCAATACAGGTCTTATCCCCATCGTTCCAGCCTTTACGCATTTTAACTGTTACCGGAATTTGGACTGCCCGGACAATCTCCCGGATAATTTCACGGGCCTGGGGCAGGTCTAGCATTAGGGCTGCCCCTTCACCGTTTTTAACTATCTTGGGGGTGGGGCAACCCATATTTATGTCTATCAAGTCGGCCCCCAGTTCTTCCAGGATTAAAGCCCCTTTTACCATGGGCTCCAGCTGGGAGCCAAATATCTGCAGGGCCAGGGGCTGATTACCGCTACGCTCAGCCAGTTGCCTGGTTTTGGCCTGTCCATAAATCAAGCCCATGTCACTAATCATTTCGGAAAAACCCAGCCCACAGCTAAATAATTGAGCCATATGCCGATAAGCCCGGTCAGTCACGCCAGCCATTGGTGCGGCCACTATCCGGTTGGGAATTTCTACATGACCTATTTTAAACATTATTACCCCCGGTTAATTTCATAAATCAAACGTAGCCCTTCCAGGGTAAGAAAATCATCTACGATTTCAATGGCATCAGTTTCCTGGGCAATCAGCTTGGCCAAACCACCAGTGGCTACTACTTTGCAACGCCCTTCAATTTCTTTTTTCATACGGTTGATTATACCCTCAACCTGCCCGACAAAACCATAAATGATTCCAGCCTGCATACTGGCAACAGTATTCCTGCCAATCAGGGTGCGGGGCTTTACCAGCTCAACTCGGGGTAATTTAGCTGCTTTGGCTACCAGGGCTTCACTGGCTACCACTATACCCGGGGCTATGGCGCCACCCAGGTATTCTCCCTGTTCATTAATCACACAAAAGGTGGTAGCCGTACCAAAGTCCACAATAATAAGGGGTCCGTTGTATTTGTGGTAGGCGGCAACGGCATTAACTACCCGGTCAGCTCCTACTTCACGCGGGTTCTCATATTTTATGGCCAGGCCAGTTTTGATTCCCGGGCCTATTACCAGAGGGCGACAGGAGAAGTACTTATGGCTTAACCCTTCCAATTCCGCCATTAGTGAGGGTACTACCGAGGAAATTACTACTGCTTTTATTTTTTCCATTTCTATTTGCTGATAGTTAAACAAGGACTTGATTATCATCCCATATTCATCGCAAGTACGCAGGGTATCAGTACGAATTCTCCAGTGCGTCAGGAGTTTATCTTCCTGGTAAACCCCAATCACCATGTTAGTGTTACCAACATCGAATACCAGTATCATCGTATTTCCTCCTCTTAGTAGCAGTATTTCGATGTAAATTGCTTATCTCTTTTTATCTATACTACCCTCCCGGCTCGCAGGGTACAAGTGTCTTGTGGGGCACCCTGGGTGACACAGGAACCGTCCCCTGTCACCCCGGATGTAACATTCATACCTTACGCCTTACACCCCACGTTTACAATCTAGTGCTTAGTTTACGGGCCAAAAGGGCAGCTACCGCCATTTTGGCCAAATCCAGGGTAATGAAGGGGATAAATCCAATCTGGATTACTTTTAGAATATCAATGCTATTTTTCAGGTAAAAGTTCAAGATTAAGTACATGTAGGGTAGTCCGATGATATAGTAAATAATTATTCCCACCAGACCTGCTAATATAAAGTTTGTCATGGTAGCTTTTTTAATCAGGCGTGATTGTATCCAGGCAGCGGGAGGAAATCCCAGCAGAAAACCAAAGCTGGGTACCAGTATATAGGCGGGGCCACCGTAAGGGGGACTGGAAAATACCGGGAGTCCGATTAAGCCCAATAATAAATAGGCCAGCATACTCAAAAAAGCGGCCCGTGGTGATAGGAGATAAGCTGCCAGTAACATGACCAAAGGTTGCAAACTGAAAGGTAGTACCATCACCGGTTGAAATATACGTACCATTATTGTTAGAACACACATGATAGCGGTAAACATTGCTGCCAGTGCTATTTCCCGGGTAGAAACTTTCACGGTTAATTACTCCTTTCCAATTGTTAACCTTAATTTTATAATATGGTTAACCTTATGCCAAGGAGTATTTATATAGCACAGGCGGGGGAAACAGGAACCGTCCCCTGTCACCCTCTACCAGGTTTCGGTGAGGTCGAAACTGATGTCGAGGCTAACAGCAGAGTGGGTCAGGGCTCCGGAGGAGATGAAGTCTATGCCGGTTCTGGCTACTTCTACCAGGGTATCTTCATTGATGCCACCGGATGCTTCTAAGAGTGCGCGGCCGGCAGCAATCTCTACTGCTTTTTTCATCTGCTCTAAATCCATGTTATCTAACAGAATAATGTCAGCCTTCGCCTGCAGGGCTTCCTCCAACTGTTCCAGGTTCTCCACTTCTACCTCGATTTTGACGGTATGGGGGACATTTTTGCGGGCATCTGATACTGCCAGGGTTATGCTTCCCACCGCTTTTATATGATTGTCTTTTATCATTACCCCATCATATAAACCGAAACGGTGATTACGGGCGCCACCTACTGCTACTGCGTACTTTTCCAGAACCCGCAGTCCGGGAGTAGTTTTGCGTGTATCCACCAATTCTGTGGGCAGGTATTTGATGAGTTCTACCATACGCCTGGTCTTACTGGCAATACCGGAAAGACGCTGCAGGAAATTTAAAGCTACCCTTTCTCCAGTTAAAAGGGTGGTAGCTTTGCCTGTAACCCGGGCAATAATGTCACCTGCAGCCAGGGTATCGCCATCGCTTTTAAAGATTTCGAAGGTGCTGCCAGGTTCCAGGTTGCGGTAAACTGCTTGGGATACGTTGATGCCGGCCAAAATACCCGCGCTTTTGGCCACAAAAATCCCCGAAGCCTGCATTTCTTTTGGAATAAGACTCCCGGTAGTTAAATCCCCATGCCCAATATCTTCTTCCAAGGCCCGGTCAATCAATTCGTTTAATCCGATATACTCCATGAAAACCTCCGGTATTGGTATGTTCCTGGGTGACAGGGGACGGTTCCTGTGTCACCTTAAGTTTAAGGTGACACAGGAACCGTCCCCTATCACCCTCCCTAAAAACGTTTTAAACGGACCACCATAACACGGTTTAGCAGTTAACGAAGCTAGTGTGTTTTAGCCATCTGACGTCGTCGCGCTCAGGGTAGTCGGAGCGGAAATGGCCGCCGCGGCTTTCCTGGCGCCATAGGGCTGCCTGAATGATTATTCTGGCTACGGTAAGCATGTTCATTACTTCATAATAGGCCAGGGGATTATTATCCCGGGCCAGGTTATTATACAGATATTCTACCTGCTGGTTAGCTTGTTTAAGGGTATCCTCGTTTCGTATTATACCCACATTATCCCACATTATTTCCTGGAGGGCAGGTTTAGCTTTTGCCGGCTCTAATTTTTCGTCTGTAGGTACATAAACCCAGCTATGGTCGAAGTCGCGGAATATTTCATCCACTTTAACGGTTCGGCGGTAGAGTATGTCTTCCACTTTGTCCACTATGCGCTGGCCGAAAACAATACCCTCCAGCAGGGAATTGCTGGCCAGGCGATTAGCCCCATGTACCCCGGTACAGGCAGCCTCTCCACAACAGTACAATCCATAAATATCAGTTTCGCCATAGGTGTTAGTTCCAATTCCCCCCATGGTATAGTGGGCAGCAGGGGAAACTGGCACATAATCCTTTTCGATATCAATACCCCGCTGCAGGCAGGTACGATATATATTAGGAAAGCGGATAGTAGCCTTTGGTATAACGGTCATATCCAAATAGACGTATTCGCTGGCGGCAATGTTAGTTTCATTAAGTATGGCCCTTGATACTACATCCCGGGGGGCCAATTCCTCCAGAGGGTGGTATTTATGCATAAATCTCTCCCCCCGCGAGTTATAGAGCAGTCCACCTTCTCCCCGTACCGCCTCGGAAATAAGGAAACGCTGGGTATCGCGGCTAAAAAGCACAGTGGGATGAAACTGGATAAACTCCATATCACTAAGGCGGCAGCCGGCCCGAAAACAGGCGGCCATGCCATCAGCAGTGGCAACGTCAGGGTTGGTAGTATTTTTATATAATTGTCCTGCTCCCCCGGTAGCAATTATAGTAGCCCGGGCAGCATAAAGCAGCTGGGAACGGCTGTTACTATCGTAAACCAGAGCGCCATAGCACTCCCGACCCATATTACCGGTTAGTACATCTATTAAAAACTGATCCTCAATAATATTTATATCCGGGTTGTCCTCGCAGCTTTTGACCAAAGCTTTACGAATAGCCTCACCGGTAGCATCGGCAGCATGCAGGATACGGGGCCTGCTGTGGGCACCTTCCCGGGTTAGTGAGATATTGCCATTTTTCATATCAAACTGGGCTCCGGCCTCTATAAGCTCCCGCACCCGGTCGGGGCCCTCTCTTACCAGGACATCTACTGCTTCTATGTCGCATAGCCCGGCTCCAGCCTCCAGAGTATCTTCCAAATGCAGAAAAGGGGAATCCTCCTCATGCACAGCAGCAGCAATTCCCCCCTGGGCCAGGCCCGTATTAGAGTCTTCAATTGTTTTCTTGGTCAAAACTACTACTTTACCATAGGCAGCCGCTTTTAAAGCGGTAAAAAGACCGGCTATACCTCCGCCCACAATTAGGAAATCGGTATTGATTACCGGGGTATCCCGGTCAAGCACCCCTATATACCTGGTAATAATCATATTAATATTCTCGTTCCCTTAAATATTACCTTAACCCCAATAATTCTACCCCATAAACCCTGCGGCGGCCATTTGCGGTTCAGCATGACGGAACGGCACGGGAGCCGTTCCCTACAGGTGTCGCAATTAAAGGTTGCCGCATCTAATTCCCGTTCTATTTCTTAATTAATTTTTAGCATTCTGTCCAAGGTTAGATAAGCCCTCTGACGGATGTCTTCCGGGACTTCAATCTGGTATTGCAGCTGTTCCATGGAAACCACCAGTTTTTTCAATGTAGTCAGTTTCATGTCTTCACAGCGAAACTGCTGCCGGGCCAGGTGAAATACCTTATCCGGGCAGTTTTTTTGCAGGGTATAAATAAAGCCTTCTTCAGTACCGATAATAAACTCTTTGTCTGAACTGTTTTTAACATAGTTTAAAATGCCGGCAGTGGAACGGACGGCATCGGCCAAACCAATTACATCGGGCGGGCATTCCGGGTGCACCACTACTTTAGCCCCGGGATAAAGTCGCATCTGTTCTTTAACTTCTTCCCCGCTTAATTCATCATGTACCGGACAGCACCCTTCCCATAGTATCATCTGCCGTCCGGTCTGGCTCTGGATATAGGCTCCCAGGTTGCGGTCCGGTGCGAAAATAACCGTCTTATCCTCCGGTATGGATTTAACCACATTTACAGCGTTGGCCGAGGTGCAGCATATGTCGCTCTCGGCCTTGACCGCAGCAGTGGAATTAACGTAACAAACTACTACCGATCCCGGATGTTGTTCCTTCAGGCTCCTCAAATCCTCAGCCGTAACCATGTTGGCCATGGCACAACCAGCTTTAATTTCAGGTAGTAGAACCATTTTATCGGGGCTTAATATTTTGGCGCTTTCCGCCATAAAGCTTACCCCGCAAAATACTATAACATCAGCCTCGGTTTCTGCCGCCTGCCGGGCTAATTGCAGGGAATCCCCCACGAAATCAGCTATGTCCTGAATCTCTGGCAATTGGTAGAAATGAGCCAGTATCAGGGCATTAAGTTCCCTTTTTCTACGGGTTATATAGTCCCGTAATTCTAATGTCATTATTACAACTTCCTTTGACAAAATAATTTAAAGTCAAACGGAACTGTCCCCCTGGACTTACTCGTAGCGACCCTGGCAAACTTTTTTGATGCTGTTATTTTCCCCAACAAATACCAGCCTGGGCTTGTGGTTAGTGCACTCTTCATCCTTCAGGATGGTATAGGTAAGTATAATAACCACATCACCCTTTTGCACCAGGCGAGCTGCTGCTCCGTTTAAACAAATCACTCCAGAACCACGTTCCCCCTCTATAACGTATGTTTCGAAGCGTTCACCATTATTATTGTTTACTATGGTTACTTTCTCATTCTCCACTATGTCAGCTGCATCCATTAATTCCTTATCAATTGTAATACTGCCTACATAATTTAAGGACGCATCGGTAACCACGGCACGGTGAATCTTGGATTTTAGCATATAACGAAGCACCTGATTTTACACCTCCACCAACAGGTTGTCAATTAATCTAGTTTTACCAAACTTAACTGCTAGCGCGATCAGTACCCGCCCTTCAATTCTTTCTAATTCAGAAAGATTATCGCCGTTTAAGATTTCCACATAATCTATCTCGGCCTGAGGACTGGTTGCAATGGTTGCTGTGATCGAAGCTGTGAGCCTGGTTATATCCCTCTCTCCCCCTCTAATCTGTTCCTCTGCCTGTTTCAGGGCTTTAATCAGAACCAGGGCTTCCTGTCGCTGTACACCCTCCAGGTAAACGTTGCGCGAACTTAAGGCTAGCCCGTCCTTCTCCCGAACAATAGACACCGGAACAATTTCTAGAGGAAAATTTAGCTCTCTTACCATTTTTTTAATAATTAAAAGTTGCTGGGCATCTTTTTGCCCGAAAAACGCCATGTCAGGCAGACAGGCGTGAAAAAGTTTGGTACAAACGGTAGTGACTCCTTTAAAGTGCCCCGGCCGTGATGCACCGCACATTTTTTCCGTAATTTCACCAGTTACCTCAACATTGCTGCTAAACCCAGCCGGGTACATTTCCCGGGCCGAGGGCGCAAACAGTGCATCTACTCCTGCTGCTTCCAGCAGGGCGCCATCCCGAGTGAGATTTCGGGGATATTCTTCAAAATCTTCACCCTGTCCAAATTGCAGGGGATTTACAAATATGCTAACCACTACTTTATCACATTTTTTCCTCGCTTCCCGTACCAGTGACAGGTGCCCATCGTGAAGATACCCCATAGTTGGTACTAGTCCTATACTGTTACCTTGTTTACACGTTTGTAATGACCATTTCTGCATCTCGCTAATATTATTAAATACTTCCATAACATCCCTCGTAATATTTACCAGGACGGGCAGGCCAGGAACCTGCCCGACTGGTTAAAAATTAGTAGAGTTTATCAAGCACCTCATCAGATATGGTGAAACCATGTTCAGGACCGGGGAAGCTGCCTTCTTCTACTTCCTTCTTATAGGATTTTAAAGCCTCTATAATCAGGGGTTGCAGGTCGACATACTTCTTAACAAATTTGGGAACATGCCCGGAGTATATGCCCAGCATATCATTGATGACCAGTACTTGGCCATCACAATCCGACCCTGCCCCAATGCCTATGGTAGGTACTGACACCTCTGCGGTTATCTCCTTGGCCAGGGCAGAGGGGACACATTCCAACACTATCGAAAACACACCGGCTTTGTCCAGGGCCTGGGCATCGCGTAGGAGCTTGCGTGCAGTTTCCAGGTCTTTTCCCTGTACTTTAAAGCCGCCAAACTGGTTAACTGACTGCGGAGTTAAACCAATATGTCCCATCACTGGAATCTGGGCATCGAGAATAGCTTTTACCGCGTCTACTCTCTCCACTCCGCCTTCCAGTTTTACTGCCTGGGCACCACCTTCCTGGATAAAACGGCCGGCATTGCGGACTGCTTCTTCAACGGAAACATGGTAAGAAAGAAAAGGCATGTCCGCTACTACCATCGCATTTTTAGTGCCCCGCACTACTGCCCGGGTATGGTGAACCATGTCATCCATGGTAACCGCCAGGGTATTTTCATACCCCAGAACCACCATTCCCAATGAATCACCTACCAGTATCATATCCAGGCCCGCCTGGTCTACAAGACCGGCAGTGGAATAATCATATGAAGTAAGCATGCTGATTTTTTCCTGCTTAGCCTTTTTGTCTCTTAGGGTCGCTGTTGTAACTCTAGCCACGGTATATAACCTCCTTCAGGGCTGCCAACTTAACTGGCGCTGGCAATCTTGGAGAGTTGTTTCATAAATACCTGTTGAAACTCTTCCATACTCTGCTGGTTTATAGTACCCTTGTCCACCGCAATCTGGGCAGTATAAAATCCCAGCCAACTATACAGCTTCATAAGTTCTGGAGCCATCTCTTGCAAACAGTCAAGATGCTTTAATATAGTACTTAAATCGCCCCGGGCAATAGGCCCGGTTAGTGCTTTGGGAATGCCTATATTTTCCACGTTGTTGACTGTGCCATTAATGAGCGGCAGCAGAGCCCTGCTGGCAACCTGCCTGGGGATTCCGGTAGACTCCAGTAGTTTAATACCAAAATCAATGATTGTAACCAGATAATTGGAAACTACACAGGCCCCAGCATGGTACAGGGGCTTGGCCTTGCGATCAATGAAAAAGTATTCTCCCCCCAGGGATTCTACAATACAAACAGCAATATCATAGGCTTCCCGGTCTCCCTCAATACTAAAAATGGAACCAGGAAGGTTGTCAATAGCCCGTTCAACGCCGGCAAATGATTGCAAGGGATGAACGGATAAAACTTGGGCGCCAAAATCCTTGGCCCGGTCCAAAATTTCCGAAGACTGGGCCCCGCTCATGTGGACTACTATTTGTCCAGCGTAAATAGCGCCTATATCTGCCAGGCTATCAATAACGCTCTCGATAGCCGTATCCGACGTAGTTATAAATAAGATATCAGCCGAGCGAGAAACTTCTTGAGGTGATGTAAAAGCGGTACATCCAATCCGTTCCACAAGCTCTTTTGTAGATTCGAATTTTATATCATACACACTCGTAATCTCATAGCCCTTGTTTTTGAGTACCACCCCAACAGCCGTTCCTACAACTCCCGCCCCGATGATGCCTATCCTTTTATCCATCCCTTAAAACCCCCTCTTTAGGATATGGGTAATCAACTCATCAGCTACTAAAAATGTCTCGTCCTGGTCCGTAGAGGATACAGGCGAAACTTCCAATAATCTCGGAGTATCGGCGGGAGACCCCTATATTTTTCTAATTCCTCTGTTTCCTTCTCGGTCTAAAGCGTTAATCAACACCTCCTTGAGTTTGACTCCATCTTCAGGAAATACCAACCCTGAATTTATTTCCTCAAGTGGAATCAGGACAAACAACCGTTCACGCATATGAGGATGAGGGACTCTTAATTCCGGTAAGTCGATTATCTCATCTCCATATAAAAGAATGTCCAGATCTATACTACGGGGGCCCCATCTTACGTTCCGCTGGCGGCCCAATTTAATTTCAATTTCCTGCAGTCGGTAGAGCAAGTCCAATGCTGACAGTCCGGTTCGAACTTGTATAACCTGGTTAACGAAATCTTCTTGTTCAGTGTTTCCCCAGGGGGAAGTCAAATAAAGGGACGAAGCCCGGGTGACCTCCAAATCCCTTATCTTATCTATCATTTTGCGGGCTAGTTGCACTTGCCCGACTTTATTTCCTATATTTGAACCTAGTCCTATATAAACAGTATTTATCACAAGCAGTTTCACCCTTAAAATAGCACATCACTACACTGTGAGCAAGGAGTAATTACTGAAAATTAAGAATTATCTTAGAAATACACCCTACACCCTACGGGTATTACTAATGCTCCCGTTGGTCGTAATTAAGGTTGTGGGTTCTACTGTTGCTCCCTGGCACTCAGCAGTACAAACTACCTCTAACCTGAGTGAAGACGGGGCTGAGCTCCGGTCCACTATTAACGTTGCTTCGTATTTCTCCATTTTAACCTTGAATAATTCTGCGTTATTCCCTAAGATTTCCGCCAATTACGCATCTATTTCTGCTCGCGGCGGATTTTAACGGCAAAGTATTGGAATTCTCCTTTTACCGGGGCTTCGGGTTTATAAACAATTACTTCTACAGCCCGCAGGGGAAATTTATTAAGCAGGGCCTGGGCAATTCGTTCAGCTAAAGCTTCGATTAAGTTGCAGGAAAGGCCTTCGACAATGCTTTGCACCAGTTGATATACCTGGTCATAATCTACCGAGAGACTTAGCTCATCCTGCTGCCCTGCAGCCTGCAGATCAAGAAATAACTCCAGATCCACCCGGAAAGGCTGGGGACAAGTTTTTTCACTGTCTAGTACTCCGTGGCAGGCCTTAAAACTTAAACCCCGCGCAATAATACTATCCATTTTCCTGCATCACCGCATCTGTCATGATTGCAACGCGTTTACTGGCTTTTACATCGTGTACTCTGACAATGTCAGCGCCATTCATAATGGCCATGGCTACTGCTGCCAAACTTCCTTCCAAACGCTCATTTACTTCCAATCCCAGGGTTTGTCCGATAAAGGATTTCCGCGATGCTCCTATTAGAATAGGTTTTCCCAGGCTGCGGAAGTCACCCAGGCGTTTTAAAAGCAACCGGTTTCCTCCCGGGGTTTTACCAAATCCTATGCCTGGATCGATAATAATTTTATCACCGGGAAGTCCAGCTTCCACAGCCTGTCCAATGGCATCTTCCAGTTCGGTTATAATATCGGCTATTAAATCCCGGTAAGGTTCCCCATGACGTATCTGCATACGATTATGCATAAGGATTACCGGAGCCTGTTTTTCAACTAGTACCGGCAGGAGCCCTGCATCAAGCTGCAGACTGCCAATATCGTTTATGATATGGGCTCCGTTTTCCAGGGCAGCCCCGGCTACCTCTGCCCGGAAGGTGTCAATGGATATAATTATGTCTTCTGCTGCTAGTTTATCCATAATTGGGAGCAGCCTCTGTATTTCTTCTTCTTCCCCAACCATAACTGAGTCTGGCCGAGAGGAGGCAGCTCCAATATCTATTATATCTGCACCCTCATCTATCATTTCCCGGGCTCGCTTTAGTGCCTGGTCGGGATTCAGATATTTCCCACCATCGGAAAAGGAATCGGGAGTAACATTAAGGATTCCCATTATCAGGGTACCTTCACCCAGTTTCAGACTTTTTCCATGGGGTAATTCTATAATCTGCTGCCTGGACTCCAATGCCGTGAGTATACTCTCTATTTCTATGGCCACTTTTTTTAAACCAAAAGGTTGCACCTTAAGTTTGCCTACTAGAAGTCGAAAATGTTTTAAGGTACCCATCAGCAACACATCGCCAGAACCTTCACCGGACAGGGCCTGCCGGGGTATAGCCGCTTCGCCGCCTTTGGAGAGCATCTCCTGCTTAATGATATTGGCAGCCCGGAAAGAAATATCTTTTAGTTTGATACAATAAAAACTGGCCTTCGGTAAGAGGTAGGGGTAGGCCCCGAGGTCCACCCCGATATCTTCCAGAACCCTCCTGGCCTCTTGTTGATTGCGAATAAAGGTTACGTGGCTTCCTGACAATCAATTGCCTCCTGTAGGTAAATTTTCATTTTTTTAAATCTGCGTAACCATAAATGAATCTACGTCTATTAATACTCGAAACCGCTGATGTTTATTTCTTTATATTTAGCCTTGGGACATTGGGGGCGGTCGGGGCATTCGCTGCAGATGCGGGACAAGTTATCAGCCCGGTGCAGACGCTCGCCTAGAAAGCTCATATCCCGGCTGATATTGCGATGTTCGTAAATGGCCCGGCTGATTATCTCCACCTCATTGGGGTTAAAAAAGGCCCGGGCCAGAATATCCCTGGCTATTCGAGCTCCATATGAGGCGTGGTCAATCCCCTCCCGGTATTCTTTCCATTTACCTATATCATGCAGTAATCCCGCTGCATATATAATTTCTTTGGCGGCTAACTTGCCGCTTAATCCATTATCTTTTATAAAGTAATTCAGGTCATTGTGTTCCAAAACCAGAATATATGCAATTCGAGCTACATCCAGGTGATGACTAAAATCATGCTGGCAAAACTTCGGTTGCAACTCTTCTTCTAGATTGTAATTCATATATTGCCGGTAAAGTGAGTCATTTATCAGTAACTCTACCCTTTTCAAAACATTCACCCCAAATAATAATTTAATAATCCATGTATTAGTATTATATTAAACGGTAGCGTCAAAAATCCTTCACCCACTTGTGAAAATAATCAATTCTTCGCTTTTTTCTTGCAAATTAAGTAAAAAAGGGAATTGATAAAAAAGGCCTCGAGTTAGTAGAGGGACGTTTCGTCTGCCCCATCTCTAGTGGTAAACGTAACGTCCCTCTTTTGATTTAAAATGTTAACGCTCAGGCTTCTGTTATCCCATTTTTGGGGCCACCCATAATTTCTTCAAATTCTTCGGCTTCCATGATTTCCTGTTCCATCAAGCGGGAGGCCACCTCATGAAGTTTGTCCATGTTTTCTTTTAGTATGTCTTCGGCCTTTTGATAGCTGCTTTCAATATAGGCACTGGCCTCTTTATCTATAGCATAAGCAATGGCATCAGAATAGTTTCGGTCTCGAGAGATATCCCGACCCAGGAAGACTTCCTCACTCTTATGGCCAAAGGTAATAGGTCCTAACTCTTCAGACATACCATATTCGGTAATCATTTTCCGTACGATACTGCTGGCCCTTTCCAGGTCATTCTGAGCTCCGGTACTAATATCGTTTAAAACCAGGGCTTCTGCCACCCGTCCTCCCAGGAGAGTGGTAATCTCATCTAACAGGTAAGAGCGGGTAATATAGTTACGGTCTTCCTCAGGAAGTAACAAGGTATAGCCTCCCGCTCGTCCCCGGGGAATAATGGAGATTTTATGCAGTTTATCAGTATGGGGCAGAAAATAACTAACTATAGCATGACCACCTTCATGGTAGGCTACCAGCTTCTTCTCTTTTTCCGATATAACCCGGGATTTTTTCTCCGGTCCGGCAATAACCCTTTCGATGGACTCTTCCAGTTCCTCCATACCTATAGTCTCGTTTCCCCGCCGGGCTGCTAACAGGGCAGCTTCGTTAACCATGTTGGCCAGATCGGCTCCGGTAAAGCCGGGAGTACGTTTGGCCAGGACTTCCAGGTTAACATCTTCAGCCATAGGCTTGCCCTTAATGTGTACATTAAGAATAGCTTCTCTACCCTTTACGTCAGGCCGGTCAATTAATATATGGCGGTCAAATCTTCCCGGTCTAAGCAGAGCCGGGTCTAATATATCAGGCCGGTTGGTGGCAGCCATGACAATTATACCTTCATTGGTGCTAAACCCGTCCATTTCCACTAGAAGCTGGTTTAGGGTCTGTTCCCTTTCATCGTGTCCTCCTCCCAAACCTGCTCCGCGCTGCCGTCCTACAGCATCTATTTCGTCTATAAATACTATACAGGGAGAATTCTTTTTCGCCTGTTCAAAGAGATCCCTAACCCTGGCGGCTCCAACTCCCACGAACATTTCTACGAAGTCAGATCCGCTTATGGAGAAGAAGGGAACCCCGGCTTCACCGGCAACCGCTTTGGCCATCAGGGTTTTACCCGTTCCTGGTGCCCCAAAAAGCAGGACTCCCTTGGGGATTTTGGCCCCTATCTGGATAAATTTACCCGGATTTTTCAGGAATTCTACTACTTCTTCCATTTCCTCTTTGGCTTCTTCGGCTCCGGCCACATCTTTGAAGGTGATATTAATCTCTTCCCCACTCATCATGCGGGCTTTACTCTTACCAAACTGCATAACCCGGTTTCCTCCGCCCTGAGTCTGGTTCATGATAAAAATTAAAAAGGCAATTAAAATAATAATAGGAAACAGGGTGGTAAGCAGGGCCATCCACCAGGGGGTAGGAGGCACCGGAACCACATTAAAATCAACCTTTTTATCGGTAAGCAGTTTAATTATGTCGCCTTCCTTGGGTGCAGTAGCAGTATATGCGGTCCTATCATTTAACTGGCCTTTTATACGGTAGATGTTATCATCCACTTCCAGTTCAGCCGTTTTAACCTGACCTTGCTCAACTTTACTATAGAATTGCGGATAAGTAAGCTCACTTACCTTGGCCTCGCGATTGGAAGTTAATTGTATGGCAAATAGGGCCATTAATACTATAAGGACATATATGGCAATGTTTTTAAGAGTTTTGTCCAAGAATATTTCCTCCCCTTTGGAGTATTGAGAATATCGTCATATTTTAGCATACCACGTCGTTCTTTTCAATTATAGCCTAATATCGTCAATTGGAGGAATGAATTAATAATATCCTGGTGGTAGTCTCGTCAACTGCTACGTCCTGGGCGATACGGAACCCGAGGATAGCGTATATTGTTTGCTCTGCTACCAGCAGAGGCACCTGATCCCGCTGCGCTAGCGGTATTTTCTGGTCAATGAAAAAATCTTTGATTTTTTTCGTTCCTTCCATCCCCTGGGGGCAAAATATGTCCCCCGGTTGGCGCGAGCGTAAGCAAAGCTCTCCCTGAATTTTATCGTAATCTAAATATAAATCGCCTGCTTGTAGTTTAAAATCTTTCCCTTCTAAAAGCTGAAAAGAATAGCTTTTTCCGATTTCTTTAATATAAACTTCTCCGGGTACGCTTACTTTATAGCTAAAAGAGATTTTTTTAGGTGGTTTCCGGGTAAAAATAATTTGCCCGTAAACCTTTTTTACATACAGGCCCTGCTTTAGTTGCAATTTCCTGGACGATCCAGGTTTACTAAGCAGGTTGGTAACCAGTTTTACATCAGTTGCATCCCAGCTGTTCTCTCCTTGAATAATAGCCAGGGTTTTCATAATAACTCGGCGTTGAAAAGCAGGGTGTAATTGCAATATGCGCTGGGCATCCAGAATAATTTCATCAGTTTCCTGCTTTATTACTAATTGTTCCCAAAAACGGGCAGTTTCAGTTTCCATAGCATCATTTTCGGCGGCAGCAATATCAGCTAATTGATTAAGGCCTTCAACAATGCGAGGGTTGTAGTCCTGTTCCAGCAGGGGTATGAGATTATGGCGGATACGATTGCGCAGGTAATCGGTACTGTAGTTGCTCAGATCAATACAGTACTTAATGGAGTTTTCGGCCAGGTAACTCTCAATCTGATTTTTAGTTAGGCAGAGCAGTGGCCTGATGATTATTCCATTGATGGGTCTGATTCCTCGTAACCCTTTTATTCCGCTACCTCGAATAAGGTTTAAAAATACTGTCTCGGCGTTATCATTGCAATGATGGCCGGTGGCAATGCGATTTGCTCCCAGCTTAGCAGCCAGTTCGGCAAAATACTGGTAGCGGCATTCACGGCCAGCTTCTTCCAGGGACTTTTTTTCTCGGGTAGCAATTTCCTGTACGTCTACCTGGCGGGAATAAAAAGGTATTTGTATCATCTGGCAATAGTTAGAGACAAATTCCTCCTCAGCTGCTGCCTCCGGACGCAGGCTGTGGTTGAGGTGGGCTACCACCAGTTGGAAGTTAAGGCGGGGGCGTAATTGGATTAATATATCCAGGAGGGCCATAGAATCAGGCCCTCCGGAAACGCCAGCTATAACCAGGTCCCCAGGGGTAATAAGATTTTGCTCCCTGATGTATTGAAAAACTTTGGCTAGCACAGGAATAATTCACCTCAAATAGTTTACTATCCTAATGCTACCCAACTTCACCCCCGAGGTAAACACCTTTAGGAGAATTAGGTATTTATCCGGCATATGGCGGTTCTGCGTGGTTATCCCAGGGGGGCGTGGCAACATGGCGGAACGGCACAGGGGCCGTTCCCTACATATTTTCCAGGGTGACACAGGAACCGCGCGTGCCCTTCAGGGTATCCCCTGTCACCTTACTGTCGCCTAATTTTTAATTTAGTTCTACGTACATACAAATAACGGTCATATCATCGGCGGGTTGGCCATGGCAGATGGATAAGGCTTTGTTGATTATCATTTCCGCCAGTATTTGTGGGTCTTTTTCATCTACATCAGACAGAAACTCCTGTATCCAGAACTCCCCGCCTATATCCCTGGATACCTCCAGAACCCCATCGCTGACCATGATTAATATATCTCTGGGGTACAGGGCTCTTTTTTCACTTACTACCTCCAGATTATCCAAAATGCCAACAGGTACTGAGTTTGAAGTAATTACCCCTACCTTTTTTCCCCGCTTGATAAAAGAAGGGGCACTGCCTACCTTGATAACATCAAGTTCTGCTGTATAAAGGTCAATCATCAGCATATCCAGGGTGGCAAAGCTTTCCGAGGTCGAACGTAAAAGCAGTACAGAATTAACCGTTTGTAGAGCTGTCTCCTGGTCAAAACCGGTACTGAGCAAATTCTCCAACAGACGTACTGCCGCCTGGCTTTCACTGCAGGCTTTTTCCCCCACTCCCATACCGTCACTAAGGGCTACCAATTCTTTACCTTCCTTCAGGGTGGCAATAGTAAAGCTATCACCACATACCTGTTCCTTGCCTACCTGAGCCGCCCCACTGCTAACCCGGTAGTTAAATGCCCGGGTCAGGGTAAATTCACACTGTCCTCTACCGGTAATACGCGGGCATTTTTTCTCGCAGATTTCCATTTTTTCACCCAGTAAACTGGATATTACCGGACCCACCTGGTACTCGCAGGTATGACCATCCCCGCAGGCCGACATGATAGTATTGATATACAGTTGTTGCCCACCGCTGCGTACCGAGCTTAAATCTTTAATATCCAGTCCCCGTTTTTTAAGATCTCTTAGTAAACTCTCTCGTAGTTCCAGGTCTAACTCGGTACTAACATCAACTTTTTGAGCCAAGTTTTTCATAACCTGGCTAATTCCCTGTAGTTGCCTGGATACCAGGTTACGAGATTCTTGTAACCTTCCCAACCAGTATTCGTTAATACGCAGATTATCAAACAGATGATTGATATTCCCCAGCATTTCTCGGCCATAGATACAGCGCCGACGGAAACTAACGGGGCATTCTTCGTAGTTTACTTCTCCGGTGCTCTCAGCAATACTAAATATATCCAGTATCTCCTGGGAGGTAGTATAACAGTTACGCCCCCAGCAATCTTCATGACGGGAACAAGTACTACAGAAATTGGCGGAAATTTCATCGTACAGGTAGGCTAGATAAGCGGAGTCCTCAGCCTGGTTTCGGGTACGAGTTTCCTCCATAAAGGTACTGCTTAATTCATCAAAAACACCGGCCAGATGTTCTATACGGTTACGGGCAGTATCTTTGATACCAAAATTCATGTGCAGGTCTTTTCCTTTAAGACTACTGATTGGTCCCAGTGATTGTAGCGGCAACTTTTCTTTTAGGGAAGCCGGCAAAAGCAAGAATACTAAACAGGCTATCCCAGTTTCCCACATACCGAGGATAGTGGCCTGAGTTTCCGATATAAACATGGATAGAGCCAGGGTACCAAGCATGTAACCAATAATTACCCCCAGGCGGCCGAAATTCCTAAATAATCCGGCTAGCAGACCGGATATAGCATATATCCCCAGGCTTTGGGCAAATATGCTAGATGATATGGAAGGTATGATGCCAGCCATTACCCCTACCATGGTACCTCCCCCACTTCCCCAGAGAAAGGCAGCTATTAAAATACCCAATCGACATAGTATGGCAGCAACACTCAGTCCCCCTAGATGGACATCATTTAAGCCCATTATTACTCCAATCCCCAGTATCATAAAGGCAGCAATGTCCTCGAAGGAAAAGGTTGACAGGGGCTTGTGTTGTCTCAAGGAGTCAGCCGCTACCAGGAAGACAAAGGTTAAAACCCCGGATATGAGGGCTTCAAAGATTATTATCATTTCCTGGTAAAAAGATATACCAGTAAAGAATATAATAAGGGTCTTACTTAAAAATATCACCGCAATACTTAAAAGGGGTAAACCCCACCAAGTTTTTTCTGCAGGCATTTTTATGTAATTAATAACTCCCAGCAGAACCAGGATAGTAATTAGAGCTGACCCCAGGTTTAAGCCCTGTAAAACAGTAAGTAGACCTATTCCAGCGCAAACTGCCAGTAGAACTGAACGGCTCCGATCCCGATGGCCAAAAGCAGCCAAACAGGCATAAGCAAATGGTAAAAGCTCGCCCAGTATAAAAGCGCGGGACATGAATACGATTAGTACAGCCGGCAAAAGCCGGTCAAGAGTTAACAGGGAATTAAAGTAGATTACCGATCCAGCCAGTATACTTTGCAGATCCAGGTTTATTTTATTATTTGGATTAAAAACCCGGCGCTGAAAAGCACGTCTACCGTTAATCGGCCTTTCGCTAATTCTCTGATAAGGATAAATATGAAGTTTGTCCTGCATCCTTATCCCCCCAATACAAAGTCTTGTCCACCAATTATAGCTTCTTCGTTTGGTAAAATTTGTCATTAGGGGGAAGTGGTCTTGATTTTATTAATACAAAATATTAGTTAATACGAAAATAGACTCGGGGAATGGACGCGGATGGGCACGGATTTACGCGGATTTTTAATGAGAAAATAGACACTAATTTTTAAGGGATTCGGGGTGAGGATATTTCTCCAAGTCTACTAATACTTCGCATTTCATTTTTGATGAATCTTACCACAAAAAAATAGGAGACCCGATATCGGAATCTCCGCTGCTACAAAACTATAGCATTATATAAAGCCAGCTATGGATTCAGGCCTACCCTAACAGGGTAAGATAAATCTAAATCTGCAGCCCATCCTCGAGATGAGCTGCAGGTAAAAATTATTTTTTCAAAAAAACGAACCAGTAGAACATAGCTACAAATACGGCCCCGCCTACAATGTTCCCCAATGTTACGGGAATCAGATTGGCAGTAATAAAATTACCATAGCTAAAGAAAGCTGTTACCGCATCTGGAGTAGTCAGATTAGCAAAAAGCGGAACTACACTTCCATCGGCCGCTACCTTGGTGGCTGATGCTATCAGTTCGGGGTTACTTTGAGCAATGGTAATACCCATAGGAATAAAGAACATATTGGCAACACTATGCTCGAATCCACTGGATACGAAAGCCATGATGGGGAAGAAGATACCGAAGATTTTCCCAACCACGTCTTTGGCGGCAAAGGCTAACCATACAGCCAGGCAAACCAGCCAGTTACAGCAAATAGCCCGGAAGAACGCTTGTCCCCAGGTTAATGACATTTTGGCACTGGCAATACCTAAAGCCTTGCTTCCATGAGCACTAATTGCAGTGGGGTCACCCCAGAATCCACCGTAAAAGATAATGTAAACAAGTAATACGGAACCTACAAAGTTGGCTAGAAAAACAAATGTCCAGTTTTTAAGTAATCCACCCCAGGTGGATTGCCCATTTAGACTGGAAATAACACAGAACATACAGTTACCGGTAAACAACTCTGAACCGGCAATAACAACCAGCATCAGACCTACGGAGAAGACTGCTCCAAAGAGGAACTGTCCACCCGATGTGCCGGCTGCTTCCATAGATCCTATCTTGGTGGCCAGGTTGGCTCCAAAACCGATGTATGCACCAGCCAAAATTCCCATAACAATCATTTTTATAATAGGCATTTCACATTTTGCTTTTCCAGCATTGGATGTTGCTGCTGCAATTTCTGCAGGAGTTAAGAAATTCATGCTCTCGTTCACTCTCCTTTTTCTTCATTGCACTACCTGATAAAAAAGTCTTAGCCCCTCCTCCCTGTATTAAGGTAAAAGCCTAAACCATAGCGAGTAACCGTACATAATCCCGGTCTTTCTAATTCTAACGCCCGGGAATATATCGGAATATATGTGAACTCCGGGCAAAATAACCTTTTTAACATACAACCATTTCCCAGGTGATTTGTGGGAATACCCTCTATCGGTAAGGAAACGGGGTTTTTACCCTGGAATTCGTTTATAAAAGAATAATTTTAGCCAGGGGAGCAGATTATCTCATTTAATCTAAACTTAAAATTAAAACGGACAATATTATGATACAATTAGGCTAAGATTAAAACATTTTACGCTGCGATAATCTATTTAACGTCAAAATCTGCCCTCCCGGAAAGTAATTTCTACATCGAGCGGCGAATACCTGCGAAAGTAATTGGTCTATGCTTTTTTGTTATGGATAACATAACTTAATATTATTTTATTGGAGGTGTATATGGTGAGTTCTTCTTCACCCAAAGTTGACCGAGATGTCCTGATGCAAGGTATAGTAGAAGGTATTGCCGGATTTGAAAGTGAGTTTCCCCTGGAGGATTTTAAAAAGGGAGATTACAAACAGCATCCTATTATTACTCTGCTTACCTGCTCTGATTCCCGCATGCCAGTAAATATTTTCGGCAGTATTTTTAACCGTATTTTCTCAGTGGAAAATATCGGTAACCAGTTCCGGAGTAGTGAAGGCTCAGTACTTTACGGGCTACTTCATCTGCATACCCCGCTGATGATCGTGGCCGGGCATACCGACTGCGGTGCCATTAAAGCAGCGGAATCTAATTTTGTCAATGAACCCCTGGGTATCCGTAATGAACTTTCTACGGTTAAAGATTCACTGGATGCCGCCCGCCGTCTGTATAACGTCAGTAATAATGATTCTGACCTGAAGTACACCTTGCTGTCCGAACTCAATGTGGATATGCAGATTAATTACCTGTTGGCTAACCCGGGGATAAGCGAACTAGTTAAGAACAAGGAATTACTAATAATGGGTGTAATGGCTGATTTGCATAATCATTATGGGGAGGGCTACGGCCGGACTTATACTATTAATGTAAATGGGGAAAAAGATACCAGCAAGTTGAAGGATAATAATGAGCTGGGCCTTATGGCCGAACGAGCGAAAAGGCTAAGCAGCTAAAATCACGCGTAAGGCGTATGCCTGGATGCAATAGGAGCATGGTAAAATTGTAGGGGCAGACCTATGTGTCTGCCTGCGGTTTGGCAGATACCTTCTTGTCAATCATCTATAGGGATAGTCCGAGAGCGAATACACGGGTTCGCCCCTACAGTTACGTGCTACCTCTTTTTTGGCTCAACCGGCGAATTATGCCATCGAGGATATCGCTTTCGCTGATAGTTATTTGCCGGCGTTTCAGGGTGTCCATTATCAGTAAAACAATCATGGCCCCGGCAGGAATAATATCGGCTCTTTCCGGTTGTAACCCTGGAAGGCGGCGACGTACATTTAGCGGCATAAGCTCTAGCATGTTATAAAGGTCAGCGATTTCTTCCCGCCTTAATACCTGGCCATGTACCTGCTGGGGGTCATATATCTCTATCGATAACTTCATTGCCACCAGGGTTGTAGCAGTTCCACCAACAAATACCAGGGGATAGTCTTTTAGCTGATGGATGTGTTTTTCTAGTGGGTTGAGGATGGTTTTTGCCTCTACGGTTGATAGTCGAGCTTCGGTAGCCCGAACCGCACCTAGCGGTAAAGAGAGCCAGAATATTTCTTCACCATCTTCTATCCTGAATTCGCAGCTTCCTCCGCCCAAATCTACCACCAAAGGAGAGATGAGGGCTAGTCCTTCTTTTACTCCCAGGTAGCTTAACTGGGCTTCCTCTTCTCCGCTGATAACTTCCAGGTTACAGCCGCAGCTTTCTTTTACCAGGTCCAAGAATTCTTCTCGGTTAAGTGCATCCCGCATGGCACTGGTAGCAACCATGCGAAAATCTTTTACTCTCAATCGCCGGGTCTCATCTACGTAAGCCTTAAGACAATCCCGGGTTCTTTTCATAGCTGCAGAATTTATTTTTTTGGTAGCGGTAACCCCTTCTCCCAGGCGAGTGCTACGTAGTTCCCGGCATACCGGTTGCAATTGCCCTTTATTAATATCTGCTACCAGTAAACGGCAGGAATTACTGCCTACATCAATGGCCGCATATCTCATAGTTTCATCTCCAAACCAAAAAGCACTTCTGCCGAAGTGCTTTTATCACCTGTGGTTATACAAACCGATTACGTTTTTTAGGTTCCATGCGGTTTTTGAGAGGCTGCATCCTTTCATCGCTTTCCTTTAAAAACCTGGCAATTTTGTCATCCAAACTAAGTTCATTAACTGGAGGTTTATTAGCCGGGGAGTTGCTTTTATACCTGTCGGTGCTACGCCCCCGAGCTGGTTGCCTGGCAGGTTTATCCTCCTTCACTATAGCTTGTTTAATAGATAAACCAATCTTTTTACCATCGACATTGAGTACCTTTACCTTGACCGTGTCACCTTCCTGGATAAAATCTTTAACATCCTTTACATAAGTGTCGGCAATTTCTGAAATATGAACTAATCCTACAGCTCCGCCGGGTAATTCAATAAAAGCTCCAAATTTAGTAATACCCTGCACTTTACCTTCCACCAAATCACCAGGTACGATATTTTTTTGTTCGATAGGCATAGAAAATGATGTCCCCCTCAATATAATGCTATGTTAATTCTATTCAATGCTAGATGAGTAGTCAACATCAACCTGGCAAATTATGAATTTTGAATTCTTAAATAGCATAGCCCGGCACTTAGAAAACTACTTTTAACCTGAGTGACAATTAGACTGAGTGCCGGGCTCTTTATTACATTAATTTTGGCGTTTATGTAAT
>ENA-UOUL01000777-UOUL01000777.1-bioreactor-metagenome-genome-assembly--contig:-NODE-777-length-52216-cov-6.860929_pt1 | contig 52216 bp, 51 predicted proteins | sample MGYA00249838_ERZ747220 | MGnify/ENA primary metagenome ERZ747220 (study PRJEB28778, sample SAMN05720191) | bioreactor metagenome | isolation source: Anaerobic biogas reactor | place: USA:Washington... | reverse complement strand
CCTCTTCCCGGAGGGTTTTGATCAGCCCGTCATGGCTGACCCCGCCCACGGCGGCGCCCTGCCGGGTGCGCACGGACACCGTGCCCTCCTCGGCCTCCCGGTCGCCGATCACCAGCATGTAGGGGATCTTCATCATCTGGGCTTCCCGCACCTTAAAGCCGATCTTCTCATTGCGCAGGTCCATCTCCACCCGCAAGCCGGCTGCTTCCATCTTTTCTTTCAGGGCCAGGGCAGCATCATCTGCCCGGTCGGTGATGGTCATGATACGGGCCTGGACGGGGGAGAGCCACAGGGGGAAGGCGCCGCCGAAATGTTCCGTCAGGATGCCGATGAAGCGCTCCAGGGAGCCCAGCACCGTGCGGTGGATCATCACAGGCCGGTGCTTGGCGCCGTCCGGGCCGGTGTATTCCATCTCAAAGCGCTCCGGCAGGTTCATGTCCAATTGCAGGGTGCCGCACTGCCAGCTGCGGCCCAGGCTGTCCTCCAGGTGGAAGTCAATCTTGGGGCCGTAGAAGGCGCCGTCTCCTTCGTTGATGACATAGGGCACAGCCAGGTCATCCAGGGCGTCCTTCAGGGCCTTGGTGGACAGCTCCCACATCTCGTCAGAGCCGATGCTGTTCTCCGGCCGGGTGGACAATTCCACCTTGTACTGGAAGCCGAAGTCCCGGTACACCTGGTCCTCCAGCTTGTACACGCCGATGATTTCGTCCTTGATCTGCTCCGGGGTCATGTACAGGTGGGCGTCGTCCTGGGTGAAGGCCCGCACCCGCATCATGCCGTGGAGAGCGCCGGATTTCTCATGCCGGTGTACCAGGCCCAGTTCGCCCACCCGGACGGGGAAGTCCCGGTAGCTCCACAGGCGGCGCTTGTAGGCCAGGATGCCGCCCGGACAATTCATGGGCTTGATGGCAAAATCCTGCTCGTCAATTTTCAGGGTGTACATGTTCTCCCGGTAGTTTTCCCAGTGGCCGCTCTCCTCCCACAGTTCCCGGGACAGGATCAAGGGGGTGGAGATTTCCTCATAGCCGGCCTTCTTGTGCACCTGGCGCCAATAGTCAATCAGCAGGTTCTTCAGCACCATGCCCTTGGCATAGTAGAAGGGGAAGCCGGGGCCCTCCTCCATGAACTCAAACAGGTCCAGCTCACGGCCCAGTTTCCGGTGGTCCCGCTTCTTGGCCTCCTCAATCCGGGCCAGGTAGGCCTCCATCTCTTCCCTGTCGTAAAAGGCGGTACCGTAAATGCGCTGCAGCATCTTGTTCTTCTCGTTGCCCCGCCAGTAGGCCCCGGCCAGGCTGGTGAGCTTGAAGGCCTTCACCTTGCCGGTACTGGGCAGGTGGGGGCCGGCGCAGAGGTCCACAAAATCCCCCTGGCGGTAGAAGGACAGCTCTGTTTCATCGGGCAGGTCGTTGATGAGCTCCACCTTGTAGGGCTCGTCCATCTCCTCCATCAGCTTGATGGCCTCCGCCCGGGGCAGCACAAAGCGCTCCTCCCGCTCGTTTTTCTTGATGATCCGGGCCATTTCTTTCTCAATTTTCTGCAGGTCTTCCGGCTGGAAGGGCTCCTCCACATCAAAATCGTAGTAGAAGCCGTGCTCAATGGAAGGCCCGATGGCCAGTTTGGCCTTGGGAAACAGCTTTTTGACGGCTGAGGCCATCACATGGCTGGCAGTGTGGCGCAGCAAATGCCGGGCCTCGCTGTCCTCAAAGCCCACAGGCACCAGTTCCCCGCCCTTGGTGATGGGGGCCATCAGTTCCAGAAACTCGCCATCCAGCCGGGCGGCGATGGCGTCCTTCCGGGCTTCTTTGTCCAGCTCCTTGAACACATCCAGGGCGGATACCCCTGGCTCAAACTCTTTTTCTTGTCCCTTGACGGAAATAATCATGGCTTCCTCCTGTTTTGTGGTCTGATAAAAGAAAAACACCCATCCCACATTGGGACGGATGATGTACTCCGCGGTTCCACCCAGATTGCTGTTTGCACAGCCCCTCTTTGGCGCTGTATCGCGCGCCCCGCGCTCCTGTCCGGCGGTGGTACTGCCTGCTTCCATGCCCGGCGCGCTTCCAGCCACGGCGCTACCTCTCTTGGGGCGGTGTGCAGGGAGCATGTCCTCCCTCAACCAGGATGATGCCCAGTATATACCCGGTTCCAGACGGCGTCAACACCGCCGGGGCAGAAAAAGCGGCACCCAGTTATGACCGGATGCCGCAGCAATTTTAATCGGGACAGATTTACAAGATCCTGGCCTGCCTTTTCTTCAACCAGTGCCACAGGGCCACCCCCAGCAGGATCTCCAGCGCCAGCACTGAGATGTAGTTGACAAACATGGCTTTTTCATAGGCATTGCCATAGGCTGTGATCACAACACGCCCGGTCTTTTGATTTTTCTCAAAGGTGAGGCTGGCAATGTCCGGGTTATTGGCCTTGAAGGTAATCACTTCTTCCTGGCCATCGGCACCCTGGATTGTGATTTTTTGCTCTGCGTCAACCGGCTGATTGGGGTCATATTGGATGCCATCTCCATGGGTGCTCATTGCATAATACTGGGGAGTGGGATCCATGCCGATGATGGGAGCCGGATTGCCGTTCACATACCCTTGGTCTGTGCCGCCCTCAAGGGCGGTAAACACTTGAAAGTCCTCCACCTTGTCAAAGGTGGCCAGGACAGGCTGCACATAGCGGTTCAACCGCTGATGGTTGTAGGCCACAGCGGTGACCAGCAGCGCCAGGGCTGCCGCCATTGCGAAACCGGCTTTGATCTTGGTGGGCAGGGCTTGATGAACACTCAGGCTTTTCAGGATGCCTTTGCGATAGAATGCTTGCATGACCTTGTTGTACAGTGCGTAGCAAATCCAGAACATCACTGCAGCGCACAGCAAGCCCCATGGGAACCAGGTGGAGAACATCAGCCCGGTATGATAGGAATAGGGGTTTGCAAGCAGGGGAAGGGTACTGGCAATCAGAATCAGCACCAGGGAGATGCCCAGGTACACAAGGCGGACTGCTTCGTATCGAAAGGTATATACAGCTTGGAAGTGCGCATCCTCCGGGTTGGCATTCAGGGCGCTGATTGCAGTCACCACCTGCAGCACCAAGGCGCTGATGAACAGCACCAGGCCCACAAAGAAGGCCAGGCCAGAGCGATTGGCGGCGTAGTTGATGGCCATGGCGGCCACCACCCCCATGAGGGCACCCCCCAGGGCGATGAAGAGGGTCATCATCAGCTGGTTCTTGCTGCGCCGGAGCAGGCGCTTCACGCTGTCCTCGCTGCGGGCCTGCACCTTTTCCGCCTCCTCATTCCGCACCGTCTCCGCAATGCGCTCCCCCCGTAGCAGTTCATCCACGGTGATGCCAAAGTGGTCGGCGATGATTGGCAAGAGGGAGATGTCCGGAGCGGTTTCATCCCGCTCCCAGCGGCTCACGGTCTTGTCAGATACGTTCAGTTTGTCGGCCAGGTCCCGTTGGGTCATCCCGCCTGCCTTGCGCAAAATGGCGATGAACTCCCCAATGCTGTGTTTTGCCATGGTGTCACTCCTTCCAGGTAGCAGCATCATACTGCTTTTCCTGGCTTCATGCTATCCCCTGGACAGAAAGAAGGACACACCAGAGACGTTGAATCACTCCCGAAAACTGAGAATCTGTAAAAAGATGTCAATTTTGGTCCACCATTCTGCGGTGCGTCAATCTTTTAATCCCCCGGCAATCATGGTATAATCTAAGGAAACGGGGAAGGAGGATGTGGGATGCGCAGCATGACAGGTTATGGCCGGGGACAGTCCAATAAGGCAGGTGTCAGCCTGACTGCCGAGGTCAAGACGGTCAACCACCGCTACCTGGACATCTCCGTACGCTTGCCCCGTGCCCTGACAGCCCTGGAAATCCCCCTCAGGAAGCGCCTGGCCGAGCGCTTCACCCGGGGCCGGGTGGAGCTGTCCTTCACCCAGGACCTGGCCGGCGCCCCCGCCACCCTGGTGCAGGCCAATCTGCCCCTGGCCCACGAGTATGCCCAGGCAGCAGAGCAGGTGGCCCAAGCGGCGGGCATCAAAGGCGGACTGAAGCTGAACACCCTCATCAGCCTGCCGGAGGTGCTCAGCCTGATTCCCCTGGAATTGGAGCCGGCGGTGCTGGAAACAGCGGCCCTGGCAGCCCTGGACCTGGCCTGTGATGCAGCGCTTGCAGACCGGGCCCGGGAGGGGGAGCAGCTGCGCGGTTTTTTCCATGGCCGCCTTCAGGTGCTGGAAGATGCCCTGCAATCCCTGCAGCAGGAAGCGCCGCAGCAGCCGCTGCTGGCCCGGGAAAAGCTGGACAAACGCCTGGCCGCCCTGCCGGAATTGCAGGTGGATACCCAGCGCCTGGCCCAGGAGATTGCCCTGTTTGCAGACCGCTGCGACATCACCGAGGAAATCAGCCGCCTGCAGGCCCATTGCCAGCAGATGCGCGCCCTGGTGGACCAGGAGCAGCCGGCAGGCCGGGAAATGGACTTCCTGGCCCAGGAGATGAACCGGGAGGCCAACACCATCTGCAGCAAATCCGCCTCCCTGGAGGTCACCCGGCTGGGCCTCGCGTGCAAAGCAGAAGCGGACAAAATCCGCGAGCAGATACAAAACGTGGAGTAAAAGAAGATGAACAAACAGTTACCCCCCGTCCAGACGTCGACGGAAGCCCTGGCCCCGGTGCAGCAAAAAGACCGCAAGGGCATGCTCATCATCATTTCCGGTCCCTCGGGGACGGGGAAGGGCACCCTGTGCGAGCGGCTGTTTGCAGCGGACAAGCACATCGTGTTTTCCGTCAGCGTCACCACCCGGGAGCGCCGGGAGGGGGAACAGCACGGGCAGCATTATTTCTTCATCGACGACAAGGAGTTTGAGCGGCTCAAGCAAAGCAACGAGCTGCTGGAGTACGCCACCGTCCACGACCATTCCTACGGCACCCCCAGGAAACTGGTGGAGGAGAAGCTGGAGGAAGGCTATGACGTCCTCCTGGACGTGGACACCCAGGGGGCCATGAGCGTGATGCAGCAGATGGAGGACACCGTGTCCATCTTCATCCTGCCGCCTTCCTACGCCTCCCTCAAAACCCGGCTCCACACCCGCAACACCGATGACGAGGCGGAGATCAACAAGCGCCTGAACAACGCCCGGGGCGAGATCGAGCGCTACCAGCGCTATGACTATGCCCTGGTGAACGACGACCTGGAAAGTGCCTTTTCCCGCCTGCTCACCATCATCAAGGCAGAGCGCCTGCGCACCTGCCGCTATCACCCGGAAATCCCTGAAGTGTAATTGGAGGAAGATTTATGGCAATCAACGAACCTGGCATCCAGTCCTTGATCGGCAAGGCCGACAGCGCATACACCCTGGTGGAAATGGTGGCCAAAAGGGCCCGCCAGATTGTGGACGGCGCCCAGCCCCTCATCGAGGGCGATGACAAAAAGCCCCTGGCAGCCGCCATTGAAGAGATTCAGCACGGCATGATCACCTACCACCGCAACCTGGAGGACGAGGTCTAAGCATGTCAGCCTCCCCGAAGACGGTGGTCCTGGGGATCACCGGCGGCATTGCGGCCTACAAGGCCTGCGAGGTGGTCTCCCGGCTGAAGAAGGCAGGGATTGATGTTCATGTCATCATGAGTAAAAACGCCTGCGAATTTGTCGCGCCCCTCACCCTGCAGACCCTGTCCCAGAACCTGGTGGCGGTGAACACCTTTGAGGCGCCGGACGTCTGGGAGGTGGAGCACATCTCCCTGGCGAAAAAGGCGGATGTGCTGCTCATTGCGCCCGCCACCGCCAACATCATCGCCAAACTGGCCCTGGGCCTGGCGGATGATATGCTCACCACCACCGCCCTGGCCACAGAAGCCCCGCTGCTGCTGGCCCCGGCCATGAACACCGTGATGTGGAACCACCCGGCCACCCAGCAGAACCTGAACACCTTGGTTCAGCGGGGTGCCCGCACCGTGGGCCCCGACGGCGGCATGCTGGCCTGCGGGGACGTGGGTGCCGGCCGCATGAGCGAGCCGGTGGAGATTGTGGCGGCGGTGATGGCCCTCTTAAACGAAAAGCAGGACCTGGCAGGCATGAAGGTGCTGGTCACCGCCGGGCCCACCCGGGAAGCCCTGGACCCGGTGCGCTACCTCAGCAACCGCTCCAGCGGCAAGATGGGCTACGCCATTGCCCAGGCAGCAAGGGAGCGGGGCGCCCAGGTAACCCTGGTGTCGGGGCCCGTGTCCTTGGCGCCGCCCCGGGAGGTGGACCTGGTCAGCGTCACTACCACCCAGGACCTGTATGAGGCCGTTCTGCGCCTGTCCAAGGAGCAGGACATCCTGATTCAGGCGGCGGCCCCGGCAGATTTCCGGCCGGACAGCGCCCATCCCCAGAAGCTCAAAAAACAGGGGGATGGCGGCTTGCAGCTGAATCTGGTACAGACGCCGGACGTGGCGGCGGCTGTGGGCGCCACCAAGCAGCCCGGCCAGTTCTTTGTGGGCTTTGCCGCAGAGACCGAGAACCTGCACCAGAACGCCCGGGCCAAACTGGCCAGGAAAAACCTGGACTTGATTGCCCTCAACGACGTCAGCCGGAAGGATGCCGGCTTTGATGTGGACACCAACGCCCTCACCCTGCTGTCCAAAGAAGGCGCCCTGGAGCTTCCTCTCCTGAGCAAACAGGAGGCAGCCCACCGCCTGCTGGACGAGGTGCTCCGGCTGAAACATGGGATCTTGGATGCCTGAAACTGCCCCCTATGCCCAGGTCATCGTGGACATCGCCGCGGACAGCGCGGACAAAACCTTCACCTACGCCGTGCCGGAGGGCATGGCGCTTGCCCTGGGCACCCGGGTGCTGGTGCCCTTTGGCCGGCAGACCAAAGAAGGCGTTGTCATCGGCTTTTCCAAAGAGACGGACCTGAGCCCGGACCGGATCCGGGACATCATCGAGCCCTTGGAGGACTACCCGGCCATCCTGCCCCCCCTGGTGGCCCTGGCCCGGGACATCAGCGCCCGGTCCAACTGCTCCCTGGCCCTGGCCCTGCGGCTGATGATCCCGGCGGAGATGCGTTCCGGCCGGGTGAAAGCCAAGACCCAGACGGTGGCCAGACTGCTGATTCCGGAGGCAAGGCTTGCGGAGGCTGTCGCCAAGAACAGCCGCTCCAAAAAGCGGGTGCTGCTCCTGCAGCTGCTGTCAGACGGCCTCCCCCACCCGGTGAGCGAGCTGAAGGCCCTGGTGCGGGACCCCCTGGTGCCCCTGAAAACCCTGGCGGAAGACGGCCTCATTGCCCTGACGGAGGAGGAGGTCTACCGCTCGCCCTATGCAGACCCCGGCCCGCAGCAGCAGGACCCCGTCCTCACCCCGGAACAGAACGAAGTGCTGCAGGAGCTCCTGCCCGCCATCCATCAGGGCAGCGGGCGCTTCCTGCTCCACGGCATCACAGGCTCCGGCAAGACCGAGGTCTACATCCGCTGCGCCCGGGAATGCCTGGCCCAGGGACGGGGCGTCATCGTGCTGATTCCCGAAATCGTCCTCACCCCCCAGATGGTGTCCTGGTTCCGGGGCCGCTTCGGGGACGTGGCGGCGGTGCTCCACTCCCGGCTCTCCGCCGGGGAGCGCTTTGACGAATGGCGCCGCATCAGAAGCGGCAAGGCGCGGCTGGTCATCGGCGCCCGCTCGGCGGTGTTTGCGCCGGTTGCCAACCTGGGCCTCATCATCATCGACGAGGAGCACGAGCCCAGCTACCTTTCGGAGCACAACCCCCGCTATGACGCCCGGGAGGTGGCCGCTTTCCGGGCCGGCCAGGAGCAGGCCAGCCTGCTGTTGGCCAGCGCCACCCCCAGCATTTTAAGCTTTGCCAAGGCCCAGCGGGGGGACTACATGCTGCTGGAGATGCTGTCCCGGGTAAACAAGCACCAGCTGGCCCAGGTCACTCTGGTGGACATGCGGGATGAATTGCGCCTGGGCAACAGGAGCATCTTCTCCACCCTGCTGACCCAGCGCCTGAAGGCCTGCCTGGAGGCCGGGCAGCAGGCCATGCTCTTCATCAACCGACGGGGCTATGCCCCCAGCGTGCTCTGCCGCAAATGCGGCCATGCCCTCACCTGCGCCCACTGCGATGTGAAGCTCACCTACCACCAGGCGGACCGGCAGATGCACTGCCACTACTGCGGCGGCATCAGCAGCCTGCCCACCGCCTGCCCCCAGTGCGGCAGCGGCTACCTGCGGCCGGTGGGGGTGGGCACCCAGACGGTGGAGGAGGAGTTTCACAAGCTGTTCCCCGGGGTGCAGACTGTTCGCCTGGATGCGGACACCACCACCGGCAAGGACGCCCACGAGCGCCTGCTCAACCGCTTCCGCAGCGGGGAAGCCCGGGTGATGATCGGCACCCAGATGATTGCCAAGGGCCTGGATTTTCCCCAGGTGACCCTGGTGGGGGTGGTGCTGGCGGATCTCACCCTGAACATGCCGGATTACCGGGCTCAGGAGCGCACCTTCCAGCTGCTCACCCAGGTGGCTGGCCGGGCGGGCCGGGCAGAGATGCCTGGCGAGGTCATCATCCAGACCTACAAGCCCGAGCACGATGTCATCCTGCATGCAGCAGAGCAGGAGTACCGCGGCTTTTTCAACCAGGAGTTTGCAAGGCGCCGGGCGCTGCTGTACCCCCCCTTCACCATGATGGTGCGGCTGCTGGTGGAAGGACCAGGGGAGGAGCAGGTCCGGGAGGTGTCCGCCCAGTTGAAGGAGCGCATCATCACCTTCCTGGCAGAATCCGGCCCATTGAAACGCCGGGTGCTGTTTGTCAGGGAGGACGCAGCCCCCATCAAGCGCATCATGGGCCGCCACCGCGCCCAGGTGCTGATGAAGATTCTGGAACACAAGGACAGCGAACAGGTGCTGGCATTTTTAACCGCCCAGACCACAGAACCATGGCCCTGCCGGGTGAGCCTGGAAATCAACCCGGCCAGCCTTGCCTGAACAGGCAAGCCAGGAGGAAGACAACAAAACCATGAAAAAGATTTTTACCATCGGCGCGAAGGAGCTTCGTGTCAAAGCCAACCCCATCACCAAGTTTGATGCCCGCCTGGGCCTGATCCTGCGGGACATGGCCAAAACCATGTACCAGGCGGAAGGCATCGGCCTGGCCGCCCCCCAGGTGGGAATCGCCCGGCGGATGATGGTGGTGGACGTGGGGGAGGGGTTGATGGAGTTCATCAACCCGGTGATTGAGTCCGCAAGCGGCGAATGTGGCATGGCGGAAGGCTGCCTGTCGGTTCCCGGCCGGCGGGGCTATGTCATCCGTCCGGAGAAAATCACCGTCACCGCCCAGGACAGGAAGGGCAGCCCGTTCACCCTGGAGGCGGACGGCCTGCTGGCCCGCTGCATCCAGCACGAGATTGACCACCTGGACGGCATTCTCTATGTGGACAAAATGGAATACGAGGTCTTCCCGGAGGATGAAGAAGAGGACGAGGACGAGCCATTGGACGCGGCGGAGGAGCTGGCGGAATAATGCGCATCGTGTTCATGGGCACCCCGGACTATGCTTTGACCAGCCTGAAGGCCCTGGTGGAGCACAGCAGCTTTCAGGTGGCGGGGGTCTTTACCCAGCCGGACCGGCCAAAGGGCCGGGGCAAGCAGGTGCAGATGCCGCCGGTGAAGGAATATGCCCTGGATAAAGGCATCCCGGTGTTCCAGCCCCGGCGCATCCGGACGGAGGGCCTTGCGGACTTGCAGGCCCTGCAGCCGGACCTCTGCGTCACAGCCGCCTACGGGCAGATCCTTTCAGAGGAGATTCTGGCCGTCCCCAAAATGGGCACCGTCAATGTCCATGCCTCCCTGCTGCCCAAGTACCGGGGCTCCTCCCCGGCCAACTGGGTCATCATCAACGGTGAAACCAGAACCGGCGTCACCACCATGATGACGGACAAGGGCATCGACACCGGGGACATCCTCCTGCAGACGGCGCTTGACATCCACCCCTTTGAAACCGCCGGGGAACTGACGGACCGCCTGGCCCAGGCCGGCGCCGCACTGCTCCTGGATACCCTCCTGCGCCTGCAGGCCGGCACCTGTCCAAGAAGGCAGCAGGACGCATGCAGCATGTCCTACTACCCGATGCTCAGCCGGGAATCCGGCATCATCAGGTGGAGCGAAGCCGCCCTTGACATCCAGAACCTGGTGTATGGCACAGCCCCCTGGCCGGGGGCCAGCACGGCGTCCCCCTGGGGCACCCTCAAAATCTGGGCGGCAGAGGCAGAAGAAAACGGCGCCATGGCAGCGCCGGGAACCATTTTGCAGGCCGACCCGAAGACCGGCCTGCTGGTGCAGACCGGGAACGGCGCACTGCGGATTCACCGCCTCCAAGCCCCGGGCAAACGGGCCATGGAAGCAGCGGAATTTCTCCGGGGCAAGCCCCTCACAGCCCCCGGCACGATGGACAACAGCGAGGACAACAATGGCAGACCCGAAGCATAAGGGAAAACAGAGTCCCCAGCGCCCGCAGGAGCGGAAGTACGGCCGCCCGGCCCCGGGAGGCCTGCAGCCCCCTGTGCGGAAATACGGCCGCCCGGCACCCGGACCTTCCTCAGACCAGGCGGGGGAAAAGCGCTACGGCCGCCCGGCGCCCGGGGCTTCTTCAGACCAGCCGGGTGAACAGCGCTACGGCCGCCCTGCTCCAGGAGGCCAACAGCCACCTGTGCGGAAATATGGCCGCCCGGCGCCCGGGCCTTCTTCAGACCAGCCGGGTGAAAAGCGTTACGGCCGCCCTGCTCCGGGGGCCCAACAGCCTCCCGTGCGGAAATATGGCCGCCCGGCGCCCGGGCCTTCTTCGGACCAGCCGGGAGAAAAGCGCTACGGCCGCCCTGCTCCGGGAGCCCAACAGCCTCCCGTGCGGAAATATGGCCGCCCGGCCCCTGCCGCGCCCGGGCCCTTCCGGCAGGACCCGGACAGGCGCAGGCCGGTTCCCGGCCCCAAGGATGCCCCCATCCTCAGCAAGGACGCCCGGGTGGCAGCCCTGCTGGTGCTGGGCCGGGTGCTGGATGGCGGTGCCTATGCCTCCCTGACCCTGGACGATGTGTTTCAGAACATGCGCCTCAGCCCCCAGGACAAGCGGCTGGCGGCGGTTATCGTGTACAAAACCATTGAGGACCTGATCAAGATTGATTTTGCCCTGGGCCAGTTCCTGGAGGATGCGGAAGCCTTGAACGGCAAAATCCGCAACATCCTGCGCCTTTCTGCCTGCCAGATTCTGCTGATGGACCGGATTCCGGATTTTGCCGCCACCAACGAGGCGGTGGAGCTGACCCGGGCCAGCGGCTTTGAGGAGATGACCGGCCTGGTCAACGGCGTGCTGCGCTCCCTGATTCGCGGGAAGGACAGCCTGCCCTGGCCCCTTGAAGGGGAGGAGAGCCACCTCAGCATCACCTACTCCATCCCCCAGTGGCTGGCAGACCTGATCCTGAACTCCTACCCCAGAGAGCAGGCCGAGGGCATCATCAAGTTTCGCAGCGACAGCCACACGGTCACCCTGCGGCGCAACCAGATGCTCACCACCCGGCAGGAGTTTCAGGACATCCTGGACAAAAAGTCCTGGGAGGTGCAGCCCGGCGTGCTGGAGGAAGCGGTGCGGGTGAAGGGCGCCAGCAACCTGGCCCAGGACCCGGATTTCCTGGGCGGCCGCTTCTCCATCCAGGGGGAGGGCAGCATGATGACAGCCATGGCAGTGGCCCCTGCAGCCGGCATGACGGTGCTGGACTGCTGCGCCGCCCCCGGGGGCAAAACCAGCCTGATGGCTGAAATGATGCAAAACACAGGCCGGGTTCACGCCTGGGACGTGCACGAACACCGGGTGGACCTCATCTACGCCCAGGCGGAGCGCCTGCGGCTGTACAACATCCGCCCTGCCGTGCGGGACGCCACGGTGTACCAGGAACGGTTTGACCAGACCATGGACGCCGTGCTCCTGGACGCGCCCTGCAGCGGCACCGGGGTGATGGACAACAAGCCGGACATCAAATACCGCCTCACCCCGGAAGGCCTGGAGGAGCTGATTGCGCTGCAGGCCCGGCTGCTTAAAACCAATGCCCGCTATGTCAAGCCCGGCGGGGTATTGGTGTATGCTACCTGCAGCCTGCTGCCCCAGGAAAACATGGAGCAGGTTCGGAATTTCTTAGCCGCCCATGATGATTTTCAGCTGGATGCCCTTCCTGCCGGCATCCCGGAAAATTTCCGGGACAAACAGGGGGAATTCGGCCTGCAGCTGCTGCCCCATGAAGACCAGGTGGACGGCTTCTTCATCGCCCGGCTGAAACGGAGCACCTGATATGAAAACACAGCTGACCGGCATGGACCTGCAGGCGCTGACGGACTGGGTCAAGGCCCAGGGCGCGCCTGCTTTCCGCGCCCGTCAGCTGCAAAACTGGCTGGTCAAGGGCGCTGATTTTGACGGCATGCGCAACCTGCCCGCCAGTTTGCTGGACAGCTTCAAAGAGCAGGCTGTGGCCCAGCCCGCCCGGGTGCTGGAGCGCCATGTGTCCAACATCGACGGCACCGAGAAGCTGTTGTTTGTGATGGCGGACGGCCACACGGTGGAAGGCGTCATCATGCGCTACCGCCACGGCATCACCTTTTGCCTCTCCACCCAGGTGGGCTGCGCCATGGGCTGCGCCTTTTGCGCCAGCACCCTGGGCGGCAAGCTGCGCAACCTCACAACCGGGGAAATGGCCAGCATGTGCTACCTGGCAAACAGCCTGACGGCCCCTGAAGGCCTCAGCAACCTGGTTTTGATGGGCAGCGGGGAGCCCCTGGACAACACCGGGGAGGTTTTTCCCTTCCTGCAGCTGATTTCCTCCAAGGATAGCCTCAACATCGGCGCCCGGCATATTTCCGTGTCCACCTGCGGCCTGCCGGACAAGATGCGCCAGCTGGCGGACCTGGGCCTCCAGGTTACCCTGTCCGTCTCCCTGCACGCCCCCAATGATGAGGTGCGACGGCAGATCATGCCGGTGGCAAGGGCCCATGCCATGGCGGAGGTGCTGGCTGCATCCCGCTATTATATCGAGCGCACAGGCCGCAGGGTGGTGTTTGAATACGCCCTGATCCAGGATTTGAACGACAGCCTGGACCATGCCACAGAACTGGCCGCCCGGCTGCGGGGCATGCAGGCCCATGTGAACCTGATTCCCCTCAATGACGTGGCGGAACGCGATTTGCGTGCCAGCCCCAGGGCCCAGGTGGCCCGCTTTTTGGACCGGCTGACCCAGCTGAAGATTTCCGCCACCGTGCGCAGGCAGCTGGGGGACGACATCTTTGGCGCCTGCGGCCAATTGCGGGCCCAGCGCCTCAAAACACCTTTGCAGGAGGAGAAAAACCCATGATTGCCGTATCCAGGACCCACCAGGGCAAAATCCGCCTGAACAATCAGGATGCCCTGCTTATCCGGCAGGAAGCCACCTCCCTGTATGCGGTGGCCGACGGCATGGGGGGTCACCGGGGCGGCAATGTGGCCAGCGCCATGGCGGTGTCCGCCCTGATGGAACTGGACCTCAATGACCAGCCCAACGACGGCGCCTTTGTGCGGGCCTTCAACCGGGCCAACCTCTTAATCTGGGAACGCCAGCTCAGCGACCTGAGCCTGTCCGGCATGGGCACCACCTTAAGCGCCCTCTGGGAGGGGGAGGAGGGGCTGCTCATCGCCCACGTGGGGGACAGCAGGGTGTATCAGTTTCACGAGGGCAGCCTGCGCCAGATTACCCAGGACCACTCCCTGGTGGGGGAATTGCTGCGCTCCGGCGCCATCACCCCGGAAATGGCCAGCAACTACCCCTACCGCAACATCGTCACCCGGGCTGTAGGAACAGACTCCACCCTGCAAACTGACCTGTTCCGCGCTCAGAAGCTGCCGGGCAGCCGCTTTTTGATCTGCTCTGACGGCCTCACTGAATACGCAAACAGCGATGTCCTCATCCAGTGCCTGGGCCTGCCTCTCAACGAGGCGGCAGACCGCCTGCTCACCCTCGCCCTGGAGGGCGGCGGCAGGGACAACATCACCCTCATCGTGCTGGAGGTGCCTCGATGATTGGCACCCTCCTGATGGAGCGATACCGCCTGGAAGAACAGATTGGTGAAGGCGGCATGGCTTCGGTTTACAGGGCCCTGGACCTGCGCACCGGCCACCGGGTGGCGGTGAAGTTTTTGCGCCAGGAATTGCAGGCCAACCCGGAATTCCTGGACCGTTTCCGCCGGGAAGCCACAGCGGCCAGCCGGATGTCCCACCACAACATCGTCAACCTCCTGGACATCGGGGACAACCCGGCCTCCCCCTACCTGGTGTTCGAGTTTGTAGACGGGAAGACCTTGAAGGACATCATCACCGAACACGGCCAGTTGCCCCAGGGCACCTCGGTGCAGATTGCCATCCGCATCCTCTCCGCGCTCCGCCATGCCCACGAGGCCGGGGTCATCCACCGGGACATCAAGCCCCAGAACATCCTGGTGGACAAACAGGGCTACATCAAGGTGTCGGATTTCGGCATCGCCCGGATGGTGGGCACCCACACCGCGGACGTGGACGAGAAGCAGGGGGTCATGGGCTCCGTTCATTATTTTTCGCCGGAACAGGCCCGGGGGGAAACCGCCACCTTCGCGTCGGACCTGTATTCCGTGGGCTGCGTCCTGTATGAGATGCTCACAGGCCGGGTGCCCTTTGAGGGGGAGACCCAGGTTTCTGTGGCCATGCAGCACGTCCAGGCCACGGCGCAGCCGGTGCGGGAACTGGCCAGCGATGTGTCTCCCTCCATTGAGGCGGTCATCAAAAAGGCCATGGAAAAGGACCCGGCAAACCGCTATTCATCGGCCCTTTTGATGGCCCAGGCCCTGCATGACGCCCTATCCCCTGAAAGTGCGGGGAACACGGTGATGGTATATGAGGAAGAAAAAAAGGACCGGCCACGCCTGCGCCGCCGCAAGCCCCAATCCCTGCGCACCCGGCTTTTGATTGTGCTATTGGGGGTGGTGCTGCTCAGCGCCATCTTCACCGGGGCTTTCTTCATCTACCGGGACATCGTCAACACCACCCGCACCCCGCTGCTCACAGGCTATACCCTGGCAGCAGCCCAGCGCGAGGCGGAGCGGGAGGGCATCAAAATCCGGGTGGCCCGGAACCCCAGCGACGAGCCGGTGGACACGGTGATTGACCAAAGCTACGACCTGGGGGAGCCCATCAAACGGGGGGATGTCCTGCTGCTGGTGGTGTCCTCCGGGCCGGCCCGCAAGCCGGTGCCCAAGGTGCAGTACCTGGACATCGAGGAAAGCCGCAGGGTCCTGGAGCGCATCGCCCTGGAGGTGCTGGTGGTCAATGAGGTCATCAACGCCGCCCCCAGGGGCACCGTGCTGTCCCAGGATCCTCCCGAGGGCACGGTGGTGGACGCCGGCAGCATCGTCCAGTTGGTGGTGTCCGCCGGCCAGGCCAAGGTGCCGGAGTTGAGCGGTTTCATCCTGGCAGAGGCCCGGGATGCCTTGCGCAAGGCCAAACTGGTCATGGACAAGGTGGATGAGATCGAGATTGAGGACCACAACCAGCAGGGCCGGGTGGCATCCCAGCTGCCCGTGGCTGGTGAACTGGTGGCTGAGGGCAGCAAGGTGGATGTGGTGGTGTATGTCCATGTCCGGCCGACGGAAACCGCAGCCCCTGAAGGGGAAGACCAGCCGTGATGGACACAGGCCGCATCATTGAAGGGCGGGGAGGCCTGTACACCGTCCGGAACCAGGCGGGGCAGGATTTTGTTTTAAGGGCCAAGAACCGCTTCCGCCGGGAAGGGATGACGCCCCTGGTGGGGGATGAGGTCCGCTTCACCCCCGGGCAACTGGAGGAGCACGGCTGGCTGGAGGAAATCCTGCCCCGGCGCTCCCACAGCATCCGGCCCCCGGTGGCCAACATCACCCAGCTCATCATCACCATGGCGGCCGAGCCCCAGCCGGACCTGCTGCTGCTGGACAAGCTGCTGATCTTCGCCTTCAACCAACAGATCAGCCCCTTGCTGCTGGTGAACAAGGCCGACCTGGACGAGGGCCTGCCCCGGCGCTTCAAGGACAGCTACAGGGATGCGGGCTTGCCGGTTTTAGGGGTGAGCGCCGCCACCGGCCAGGGCTTTGACCGGCTGCGCGACCTGATGGCCGGGGAAATCAATTGCTTTGCCGGCCAGTCCGGCGTGGGGAAAAGCACCCTCATCTCCCGCATGACGGGCTTGGACCTGGAAACCGGTGCCGTCAGCCAGCGCATCCGCCGGGGTCGGCAAACCACCCGGCACATCACCCTCATTGAGCACGAGGGCCTGCAGGTGCTGGACACCCCGGGCTTCAGCCTGTTTGAACTGCCCCAGGAGCTGGAACCCCAGCAGCTGCGGGAAAACTATCCCGAGTATGTGAAACTGCAGCAGGGCTGCCGCTTTGAGGTCTGCCTGCACGACCAGGAGCCGGGCTGCGCTGTGATTGCCGCTGTGCAAGATGGGCAGCTGGATACCGGGCGCCACGCCCGCTACCAGACCCTGCTGGCCCAGCAAAAAGAGAAATGGAGCACACGCTATGATTGAAATCGCCCCCTCCGTCCTGGCTGCCCACCCCCTCTTTGTGGAGCGGGATGTCAGCCGTGTCTTGAAGGCCGGCGCCACCATGCTGCACCTGGACATCATGGACGGCCACTTCGTGCCCAACATCTCCTTTGGCCCGGCCATGGTGTCCGCCCTCCGTCAGCAGTACCCGGACATCCGCCAGGACGTCCACCTGATGCTGTCCAACCCGGGGCAGTATGTGGACACCTTCATCAAGGCCGGCGCCAATGAAATCACCGTCCATTCAGAAATCAAGGGGGATGTTCCCCGGCTGCTAAAGCATATCCGCTCCCAGGGCGCGGGCCCCGGCCTGTCCATCAAGCCCGCCACCCCTGTCACGGACATCCTGCCGTACCTCCACCTGATTGACCTGGTGCTGATTATGTCTGTGGAACCCGGCTTTGGCGGCCAGTCCCTGATGCCGGACACCCTGGACAAAATCGGCCAGCTCCGGGCCGCAGGCTTCGCCGGCACCATCAGCGTGGACGGCGGCGTCAATGCCGCCAACGCCGCCAAGGTCCTTCAAAAAGGTGCCACCCGCCTGGTGATGGGCACGGCAGCCTTCACAGCGGAGGATCCCCAGGCCTTGTTTGAAAGCCTTCAGCAGGCATGAACCAGCAGCTGCCCAGCTTCCAGTATAAAATCTCCCTGGGGCAGAACTTTCTCTTTGACGAGGAGCTGCTCAACCGCCTGGTGGACCAGACCGGGGTGGGGCCCCTGGACACCGTGCTGGAAATCGGCGCCGGGCGCGGGGATTTAACCGCCGTCCTGGCAGCCCGCTGCCGCCAGGTGGTGACCATTGAGGTGGACGAGCGCCTGGAACCGGTGCTTCAGGACCGCTTCAGCCAGGCGGACAACATCCGCCTGGTGATGGGGGATGTGATGCGCCTTGACCTTATGGAGGTGATGGCGGGGTCCGGCCCATTTCATGTGGTTGCCAACCTGCCCTATTACCTCACCAGCCCCATCTTAAGCCTGCTGTTGCATGCACCCCTGCCCATCCAGAGCGTCAATGTCATGGTGCAGGAGGAGGCAGCGGCACGGATCCTGGCCCGGCCCAGCACCCCGGAATACGGTCCCCTGACGGTCCTGGCTGCCTACCGGGGGATGCCCCGTGCCACCGTCCGGGTACCGGCCCGGATGTTCACGCCGCCCCCCAAGGTGGACAGCGCGTTTTTGACGATCCCCTTTCACAAAACACCGCCCGTCCATTTGCAGGATGAGCCCCTGTTCCATCAGCTGGTCCAGGCGGCCTTCCAGATGCGCCGCAAAACCCTGGTGAACAACCTGGTCCATGCCTTCCCCGTCAGCAGGGAACAAGCCCAGGATGTGCTGGTCAAAGCGAGCCTGCCCCAGCAGGTGCGGGGCGAGCGCCTCAGCCTGGAAGAATTCGCCGGCCTGAGTAACGAACTGGCTGAATTATTAAAAATACCAGAAAAACGTAACAATATCGTAATAAGTCTTTACAAAACAGAAACAATGTGATAGCATGGGCTCATCAAACGCGAGGTGAATCAAATGAAGCGTGGGAAGAGCGTATCGGTCCTGTTGACGGCATGCCTGCTGTGTATGTCTGTTTTGTTTTCCGCCCATGCGCAGCGCTATGAAACCCTGCGGCCCGGCGCCCAGGGGGAGGCGGTGCATGCCCTTCAGTCCGGCCTGAAGGCCCTGGGCTATCCCGTTGAAGTGGATGGCAAATATGGCAGGCAGACCAGCCAGTTTGTCAGCGCCTTCCAGCGGCAGAACCGCCTCACCGCCGATGGCTTGGCCGGTGACCGGACCTTGACAGAGCTGTACCGCCAGGTGCCCCAGTTCAAGCCGGACAGCCCCCAGGCTGGCGTGAATACGCCGCCACCCTCAAGCCCCTCCAGCCCCACCACCCAGCCTGAAACCGGTGCCTCCGGCGCCGCCTATGTCTATACCAGCAACCGGGGCGCCCTCAATGTGCGCAACCAGCCCAAATACGGCCAGACCACCATCGGCCAGCTGCCCTTTGGCACCCAGGTCACCATCCTCTCCACCACCGGCTCCTGGACCCGCATCAGGGCCAATGGCCTGGAGGGCTTCGTGGTGTCCTCCTTCCTGCGGCAAGACCCGGTTGCCACCCCTGCGCCAGGCACGTCCAGCCCAGCGCCCACTGCCACGCCGGCCCCTGCACTGCCCACCAGCCCGCCGCCCGCTTCATCGGGCAGCGCCCTGGTGATTACCGGCAACCGGGGCAGCCTGAACCTGCGGGACAGGGCTTCCTATTCCGGCACGGCCATCCTGCAGATTCCCTACCAGGAGACAGTCCAGGTGCACAGCCGCAAAGGGGCCTGGACCCAGGTTACCTACCAGGGGGTCACCGGCTTCGTGGTGGACAGCTTCCTGCGGCATCAAACCGGCCAGAACCCCCTGCCCACAGAAAGCCCGACACCGGTTCCCAGCCCGACTGAGCAGCCCACGGAAGTTCCCCGTCCGACTGAACAGCCCACGGCGGCCCCAGGACAGCAGGGCACCGCCTTTGTGAATACCGCAGGCAAGCGTACCCTCAACTTCCGCAGCACTCCCAACACCGGCAACAACATCATCGGCCAGCTTCCTTCCGGGGAAGCCCTCCTCCTCATCAACCGGGGGGACACCTGGTGCGAAGTCATCTATAACGGCCGCCAAGGCTTTGTCATGACCTCCTTCCTGCGCTTCCCCACCGAACCCACCACTAGCCCCACGGCGGCTCCCACCGAAACACCCACCCAGGCACCCACCCAGGCGCCTGCCGAGACGCCCACGCCCAGCCCCAGCCCCACAGCGGCGCCCACGGAAGCGCCCCTCTTTCCCCGCACCCTGCGCCCCGGCGACAGGGGGGAGGACGTCCTGGAGCTGCAAACCCGCCTCATTGCCCTGAAGTACACCGTCTCCAAAACCTCTGCCTATGATGCCATGACCCAGGAAGCGGTCCGCCATTTCCAGCTGCAAAACTCCCTCACCGTGGACGGCCTCTTTGGCAGCAACACCGCCCAGATCCTGCTATCCGGCAGCGCCCGGGCTGCAGACAGCCCCGCCCTCTCCTACAAGACCCTGCGCATCGACCAGCGGGACGGCAGCGACAAGGCCATCACCCGGATGCAGGAGGCCCTGAAGAACCTGGGCTTCCCCCTCACCGTCAACGGCCGCTATGATATTCCCACCCACCAGGCGGTGGTCGGCTTCCAGCAGCGCAATGACCTGCCCATCACCGGCATCGCCAACCCCCACACCCAGGCCACCATCTTTTCAGGCGGCGCCAAGGGCTATGCCACCCCCGTCGCAGAGCTGGGCGCCGGCGAAGGCAAGGGGGAAGGGCCCTCCTCCTCCCAGGTCAAGCTGCTGCACTGGTTCAATGACATCAAGCCCCGGGTGGCCGCCGGCCAGCGGGTCACCGTTCATCACCCAGCCAGCGGCATCAGCTTCACCATCCGCTTCTATTCCATGGGCAACCACGCCGATTCCGAGCCTGACACCTGGCGGGACACCCAGCTGATGAACCGGGCCTTCGGCACACCTTCCTGGAACATCAACACCGTCTACATCAAATTGCCCGACGGCCAGTGGACCCTGGCGGCCATGCACAACCGCCCCCATCTGTCAGGCGCCATCAACGCCAACGGCTTTGGCGGCCACCTCTGCATCCACTTCCTCCGGGACACCGATGAGGTCAACAAAAACGACCCGGACTACGGCGCTTCCAACCAGCGGGCCATCCGCAAAGCCTGGAAAGGGATGACCGGGGAGGATGTGGAGTAGGGAGGAGTAGACGGGGGAACGCTGGGGCTTCCGCCCCAGACCCCGACAAGGGATTTCATCCCTTGACCCGGAATTCTGAATGGGGGAACGGGATACTTCCAGCATATTCCAGGTGAAACAAAAGACCAGAGATGCGCATATGCCTCTGGTCTTTTTGTAATGGATGGGTTGTTATTTTTTCAGAATCAGGAAGGCCAGCAGCGCCACCACCCCCAGGGCGAACAGGATCAGCCCGAAGGACAGGGTGCGCAGCATCCGCCTGGCCGTGTCCTGGAAGGTGGTCCACATGGCGGCATACATCATCACATAGTGATAGGGCTCCCGGGGGCTCAGGCCAAAGGCCCGGCGCCAGGCAGCGCTCACCTTGTCTGCAAAGCGGCCCAGGGTGTAGGTGAAGCGGTTGCCCACCGGCACCACGCTGGGGCCGGTGCGGGTTTTCAGCACTGTGCGCATCAGCAGAAGGGACACCCCGTCCATGCTGATTTCCAGCAGCCGGGCGATGAAGGTCAACACCGCGCTGAAGGCGAAATAGACTTTCTCAAACAGCAGGTCCAGGGGCGTGGCCACAAAATAGCCCAGCTTCACCAAGCGGTTCACCAGGGGCCGGTACAGTCCGTCCTCGATGTCCAGCCACTGGGGCCAGCGGTTCACATACACGGCCTGCCCCTGCTCGTTTTTTGCAGTCAGCCACAGCCGCACCACCGTGACATACAGGATGACGCCCAGCAGCAGGGATTTCCCGCCGCCAATCAGGTTCACCCCGGCCAGGTAGTGCACGGCGTGGGCCGGCTCGTGGGCCTTGAGGAAGGGCAGAGCGCCATTGGCAAGCGTGGTGAGGATGCCTTCCGGGTACAGGCCCAGCACAAACAGCACCAGGGCCGAACCCCCCAGGGCCAGGCCGGACAGCGGGCGCATGGAGGGGCCCATCCGGTCGAAGGCTTCCTGGTTCTTGTCGTTCTTCTGGATGAACAGGGCGAAAAACAGCTTGAGCATGTAGCAGAAGGTCAATCCGCCGGTGATGACAAACAGCCATTCTGCAATCTGATAGGGCAGGGCGCTGTGGCCCAGCTCCTGCAGGTGGACGATGTATTCCACAATGCTTTCATGCAGCAGGGTTTTGGAGGCGTAGCCGCTGAAGAAGGGGATGCCCGAGATGCTGGCCGCCCCCACCAGGAAAATCAGCATCAAGCCGGGCTTCTTCCGGCCATAGCCCTTCACCTCGTTCAAATCCAGCTTGTGCACGTTCAGGTACACCACGCCGGCTGCCATGAACAGCACCAGCTTGATCATGCTGTGGTTCAGCATGTGCAGCACCGTCCCCTGGGCGGCCAGGGCATTGTGCTCGCCCAGCAGGTCCTGCATGCCGATGCCAAAGAGGATAAAGCCGATCTGGCTCATGGAGGAACAGGCCAGGGTGCGCTTCAAATCAATGGAAAACAGCGCCAGCACCGCCCCCAGCAGCATGTTGATGAGGCCGATCCCCAGCAGTAGCTGGCCCCAGAGCACATCTCCCGCAAACATCCGGGTGGAAATCACCAGGATGCCAAAGATGCCCACCTTGGTCAATACACCGCTGAGCAGCGCGCTGGCCGGCGCCGGGGCCACCGGGTGGGCCTTGGGCAGCCACACATGCAGGGGCACCATGCCGGCCTTGGCGCCAAAGCCTGCCAGAATCAGGCTGCCCGGTAAATACAGATCCGCCACGTCCATGGTGGCGATGGCTGCCTGGATGCCCTCAAACTGCAGGGTGCCCGTGCGCTGGTATAGCATCATCAGGCCCATCAGCATGGTCATGCCCCCCAGGATGGCAATGGCCAGGTAGGTCTGTCCCGCCCGCATGGCACCTGGGGTTTGCTCGTGAATCACCCAGCAATAGCTGGTGAAGGACAGGATTTCAAAGAAGAGGAAGGTGGTAATCAGATCGTCCGACAGGAAGACCCCCAGGGTGGCCCCCAGGGTCAGCAGGGTGAACAGGGCATAGCGGCCCTTGGCATGGCCGTGGTTGAAGTACTGCGGCGAAAACAGGGAGGTCATCATCCACATAAAGGCGGCAATCAGGGCATACAGGGCCCGGAAGCCGTCAGCCTTCAGCCGGATGCCCATGTTCAGCACCCGGGCCGTGGCAAAGGTATAGGTCTGCCCGGTGGCAAACAGCACAGCAGCCAGGGCGCACACCAGGACGCTGACGCCCGCCATCAGGAGGATGCCGGCTTCCGCCTTCTTCCTTGAAACGGCAAAGGCAGGCACCGCTGCAAGCAGCGGCAGCGCGACCATGAGGGGGAGGATCCAGTTCATGTAAGCTGCACCTCCTTAAACCGCGCCACGGGCTGTGTTGTTGAGGAAGTTGAGCAAAGGGGCGCTGTACAGGCTCAGGGCCAGGATCAGGGCGCTCAGCCCGGCCAGCAGGACGCTGAAATTGGTCTCAACGGGCTGCCAGGCCGCCAATTTGGAGGGGCGGGTGTACATGGTCACCGCAGGCACCATCAGGTAGATGCCGGTGAGCAGCGCGCTGATGAGCAGGGCCACGATGCCCAGGATGGGCAGGGTGCCGCCCACCTGTGCCGCAGCGCCGGCCAGGTACCATTTGCTGATGAAGCCGATCAACGGCGGCAGCCCTGTCATGGCCAGGGACCCCAGGGTGAACAGGGCGGCCAGCAGCGGCAGCTGCCTGCCGATGCCCCGCATCTCGCCTACGTCATAGATGTGGGCCCGTTCATTGAGCACCCCGGTAATTAAAAACAGGGTGATTTTCATCAGTGCATGGAACACCAGGTGCATCAGGCCCGCCGCCAGGCCATGGGGGGTGAGGAGCATGGCGCCGAAAATGATGTAGGACAGGTTGGAGATGGTGGAGTAGGCCAGCCTGCGCTTCAAATGCTTTTCCTTCAGCGCCATGGTGCAGCCGTACACAATGGTAAAGGCGGACAGGGCCAGGGGCACATACTGGGCATAGCTGTCCCTGAGCATGGTGACCCCGAAGCTGAAATAGGTAACCCGCAGGATGGCGAACACGCCGGACTTGACCACCGCCACGGCATGCAGCAGGGCGGTCACCGGGGTGGGGGCCACCGCCGCTTCCGGCAGCCAGCCATGCACCGGGAAAACCGCCGCCTTCACCGAGAAGCCCAGGAAGCACAGCACATAGCCCAGGCGCAGCTGGGCGGAGTGGGTCAGGCTGACCCCCTGGAACAGGCCGCCGGGCACAAACTCTGTGGTCCCGCCGTAGTACACCAGGTACACCAGGCCGATGAAGGCAAAGGCCGAGCCCCCCAGGGAGTAGTACAGGTACTTCAAGCCTGCCTTGATGGATTTGGCGCTGCCGCCATGCATCACCAGAGGCAGGGTGGACAGGGACATGATCTCATAAAACACGTACAGGGTCAGCAGGTTGCCGCTCATGGCAATGCCCAGGGTGACGCCGTAGCTCATCAGAAAGAAGGAGAAGAAGGAGGTCTGTTTGCCGTGCCCCTTCATGTAGTCCGTGGCATACAGCAGCGAGACAGGCCACAAAAGGGCAATGATCCCGGCAAACACCTTGCCAAGGTCGTCCAGCTTCAGGGTGATGTCCAGAAAGTGGTTCAGGCTGATGATGTTGATGGCGGGCTGGTCTGCAATCAGGGCATAGAAGGTCAGGGTGCTGGCAAGCACCGCGCTGGTCATCATGTACAGGTCACGCCGTGCCTTTTCAAACCGGAACGCAGGCAGGAGCGCGCCGGCTACAATCGGCAGGGCAACAGCAAGGGCGAGTATCATAGCGCTCCTTTTAAGAGGGTGTTGATGACGTTGTCAAAATTCTCAATCATGATGCTGGGGAAGGCGCCCAGGATGATGATGGCCAGGGTCAAAATGCCAATGGGCACCAGCATCAGAAGGCCCGGGTCCTTCGCATCCTCCCGGATGGCGGGGGATTCCGTCTGGGCCATCCCGCCAAAGAAGGCGGACACGCTGGGGGGCAGCAGGTAGCCGGCCGTCAGCATGGCGGACACCAAGAGCACCGTGGGCACCAGCCAGCTGAACACCTGGGTGCCGGAGGTCAAGGCGCCTTCTGCAATATGCCATTTGGCGATGAAGCCACCCAAGGGGGGAATGCCCACCAGGGAGATGGCGCAGATGGTGAACATCCACATGGTCCAGGGCATGCGCTTGCCCAGGTTCTGCATCTCATCCACCCGTGAGATGCCGGCCTTCAAAATGATGGCGCCAGCGCACAGGAAGAGGGCATCCTTGGTGAGGGCGTGAAAGACAATCTGCAAAAAGGCACCTTCCAGGGCCATGGTATCCAGGATGAACACGCCGCACAGGACATAGCTCACCTGGGAGACGCTGGAATAGGCCAGGCGTTTCTTGAGGACTTTTTCCCGCAATGCCAGCATAGAGCCCATGAATACCGTGATGGTGGCGCAGCTGAGCAAGGTCCACTGCACCCAGGTGCCGCGCAGGTAATCCGGACCGATGACGTAGAAGATCATCCGGAAGATGCACAATACGCCTGCCTTGGTGATCACGCCGGAGAGCACTGCGCTGGCGGGAGACGGCGCGACCGGGTGGGCTGTCGGCAGCCAGCCATGCATGGGGAACATACCGGCCTTGGTGCCAAAACCAATCAGGGTAACCAGCAGGATGACCTGAAAGGCCGTGTGGGGGAGATTCAGCTGTTCGACCAGGAGTGAGCCGCCCTCCACAAAGTAAGGCGATGCGATATTGGGGGTCAGCATGAAGATGCCCAGCAGGCCCATGGTAGCGCCGGCGACGGAATAAATCAGGTATTTGATGCCCGCGGCGACCGCCTCCTTGGTGCGGCTGTGCAGCACCATGGGCATGGAGATGAAGGTCATCATCTCAAAGAAGAGATACATCGTCACCATCGTGCCCGACAGCGTCAGCGCCATCAGGGAAGCCAGGGTCATCAGATAGAAGGCATAATAGGATTTCTCGTTTTGTTCATGCTTCATGTAGCTGAAAGAATAGAAGCCCGAGATGGTCCACATCAGCGCCATCACAGCCGAGAACACCCTGCTGGTGCCGTCTGAGCGCAGCGCGATGGGCAGCTGCTTGGTCATCTCAAACAGCACCAGGGTGCGTTCCGCGTCCAGCGCAATCAGCAGCACCACAATGCACTCCAGCACCATGATTACACCAACAAAGAAGCAACGCTCTTCCCTGCGCTCGTTCAGCCAGGGCATAAAAACCACCATCAATGAGCCAATGGCAGGCAGCAGGATTGCGACCAGCAGCAATAATCCTTCCATACTTCACCAATCCTCCTTAAGAAAAAGTCTTTAACCCAGTTTCGATCAAACGCATAATTGGCTCAGAACCAATCCCCAGGCATAAAATATACAGCATGGAAACAAAAAGTGCGCCCGCAGCTGGCAGAGACATTTTTTCTGACGGCGGATACACCATGTCCTGCGCGGGTTTGCGGTAAATGGATACCACCGTGTGCAGGAAATAAATGCCGTTGAGCAGGGTGCTGACCGCCAGAGCCACCAGCACCAGCGCGCGCATCCACCCGCCAAAGGCCATGCCCGCGATGGCCAGGTTCAGCTTGACGATAAACCCGCCCGTAAAGGGAATGCCCACCATACTCATGGCCGCTACGGTAAACACGATGCCTGCAGGGATGTTGCGGTAACCGGCGCCGTGCAAATAGCGGAAGCGCTTGCGGTCGCCGGAAACATTGATCAACTCATAGGTAGCCAGGAACAGCAGGGACTTGACGGCGGCATGTGCCAGCATCTGGAACATCGCTGCCTCTGTGCCGGCAGCGCTGCCCATGCCCAGACCCATGTAAATATAGCCGATTTGGGCGACTGAAGAATAGGCGATCATCCTCCGGATGTCACGCTGGCTGATGGCTATGACAGAGCCGATGATCATACCGGCAACCCCGCACACAAACAGGAAAGGGCTGATCTGCTGGGAGATGATGATGTCCATCCCGATTACCCGGTAAAAAAACTTGACCATCACAAAAATATAAGCCTTGCTGATGATTCCGCTGAGGATGGCGCTGCTCAGCGGCGGTGCGAAGGCATAGGTGTCCGGGGCCCAGACATGGAAGGGAAACATTGCGCTTTTGATGGCCAGCGCGGCGGTAATCAGCGCGATGACCACGGTCAGCGGCTCCAGGTATTGACCGCCGTCCACAATCTGTCGCACTGCCTCGCTCAGGGGCACCATCAGCAGATGCCCGGTGATGCCGTACAGCATGGAAATGCCCAGCAGCAGCAAGCCCGAGCCAAACAGATGCATGATCATGTAACGCGTGATGGCGACCAACGTATGCCCGTTTTGCCGCACAGCCACCAGCGCGCAGGAGGCAATGGTCATGATCTCAATGAAAACGTACACGGTGAACAGGTCATTGGTATAAATCAACACCAGCACGGCAGCCAGAGCCAAATCCACCATGATGCAGTACAGGTTGCTCTTTTTTTCGCTGACAAAGCCGGGCATGCGCTCAAAGCCCGGGATCAGGCTGACCAGCAGCACAGCTGAGAATCCGGTAGCCATCAGGGCTTCCAGGCGGCCGATGCGAATCTCATTGCCCCAGGGGGCAGGGAAATGACCCATCATATAGGGGTAGGAATCATCCAGCGACATGGTCAGGGACAGGGCCATCGCGCTGAGGAGCAGTACTGTACCGGTCACCAAAAAGGTGACCATGCGCGCGATGCGCGGCTTGAAAACCGAGGTAAAGATGCCCGCCGACATGCACAGCAGGATGCTGATAAAAGGGAAATTGTGAACAAGGCTCATCAGGCGTCCTCCCCTCTGGCCAACAGGGCGATCTCATCAATGTCCAGCGTGTGGTAGCGCCGATACAGGCGGATGGTCAGCGCCAGCATGATCGCGGTAAAGCTGACGGAGACCACAATGCCCGTAAGCACCAGTCCGGTTGGGACAGGGTTGATATAGGCGGTGACCTCCTGGACCCCATCGGTTACAATGGGCGCCTTGCGGCCCTGAATATAGCCCATGGACGCCAAAAACAGATAGACAGAGGTGTCCATGATGTTCAGACCGATGATCTTGCGGATCAGGTTGCGCTGCAGTAATAAGATGGAAAAGCCGATGACAAACAGGATGACAGACACTGTTTGCTCCAGGTTTTCATACAGCAGTTGCCACATGCTTACAGCCCTCCTTTGCGGAAGAGCGCGTAGAAGACATACATCGTGCAGGCTACCACCATGCCCACAGCGATATTCAGCGGCATGATCAGCCCGCTGGACAGGATGGCGCCCGGGGTACCCAAGGGGATGCCGCTGGGCAGGCTGTTGGCGCCCATATAAAAGGCATAGGCCTTGGCCAGCGCATAAAAGCTCAGCGAGAAGAAGCTGACCCAGGTAAAAGTCTTGGTGGTGAAAAAGCGTCCGGCCTTCTCAAAGCCGAAAGCCACTAGGTATAAAATCAGACCGGCGCTGACGATGGCCCCGCCGGAGAAGCCGCCGCCGGGGGACAAGTGACCGTTGAGTATGATATAGATCCCGTACAGCAGAATGATCGGCGTCAGTACCATCGCGCTGCCTTGCAGGATACGGTCATCGCGCGGCTCATAGTGCCGGTCATCGGACTCTGCAGCAATCAGCTCCTGAGCGGGGTTGCCTTCCTTGTCATGGTCAATGCGCAGCAAAATCAATACCGCGCTGGCTGCGATGAACAACACCGTGCTCTCGCCCAGGGTGTCAAAGGCGCGGTAGTCCAGAATCATGCCTGCAACGATATTGACCGCGCCGGTTTCATCCAGCCCCTTTTCGATATAGCGCGCGGAAACTTCATTGGCGCCCGGGGTGGCAGGGTCGCCAAAACGCGGCATCAGGGCCACGGTTTCCAACAGAAAAACCATCATCATCAGACCCAGGACCAGCGCCAAGGCGACATAGAGCCGGGAGATTGCCTTGCGTCCCCTGGTTCTCATCCATACAAGCAGATTATGCTGGTCCAGCCGTTCAATCGCAATGCTGCGCTCATGCTGGCGGCTGTCGATGGCTGCCTGTTGAGCTTCCAGTGCCTCTTCATAATCAAACCGGGGGGGTGGCGGGTTTGAGATCTTTTCAGCAATCTCGTCATCCAGCGCCAGGAAGCCTTTGTAAAACCACCGGCGAACGCGGGCCTGAGGGCGCGATTCCCAGTCATTTCTGCGCTTGCTCATGCTCGCTGTCTCCTTTAATCGCGTGAATTTTTTTGAGTGTCACGAAGAACAGAACGCTGGTAATTCCTGCGCCCACAGCCGCTTCCGTGATGGCCAGGTCAGGGCTTTCCAGAAACATCCAGATCACCGCCATGATCAGACTGTAGGCCATGTAGACGATCAGGGAGGTCAGCAGGTTGCGCGTGAGCGCCACGGCCAGCGAGCAGATGATCAGCATGCCCAGCAAGGCAATGTGGACAAAGTTCATTCGTTATCCTCCTCTGCGGGCGTACCGGGTGGCGGGGGCAATTGCTGCCACATCGGGTTGATGGTGACTTCCAGCCGGGCGATCAGGTGGCTGTTGACCGGGCTTGCAAACCACAGGAAGACAATGATGAGCAGCAGCTTGAGCACTGTCCAGATATCCGGCGCGCTGAAAGTCAGCCCCAGCAGGCAAAACAGGAGGCCCAGGGTATCTCCCATCGCCGCTGCGTGCATGCGGTTGAGCACATAGTCAAACTTGTATACGCCAATCACCGAGGTAATCAGAATGATGATGCCGCTGAGCAGAAAGCCGGTTGTCAGCAAGAAACGAAGCCAGTCAAGCATGCTCCTGCCCCCCTTGCTGAGCCTGAGCCTTTGCCTGGCGCTCCAGGAACACGCCCATGTAGATCTTGCACAGCACAACCACCGCCAGGAAGCTGATCATCGCGTAGAGCATGGAAACGTCCACCAGGTAGCTCGCATCAAGCATCAGCGCCACCACGCCTACCATGATGATGATCTGGGTGCCAATCATGTTGATAGCGACAATGCGGTCAGCAATGGTGGGTCCTTTAATAGCGCGGATGAAACAGGCGATAATCAACACAGACAGCACCACCAGGATGCCGCTGTATAGGATGCCATACGCGTCCTGCAGCATCAGGATACCCCGCTTTCTATCCAGTCAGCTTCTTTGATCAGCAGGCGCTTTTCAAACTCACTGTTGACCAGGCCGCCTTCCAGAGATTCATCCAGGCAGTGCACAAGGTATTCATCTTCATGCAGGTGAACGGTAATGGTGCCTGGCGTCAGCGTGATGCAGTCAGCCAGCGCCACCCGCGCTGCTTTGGTTTGAAGCTTGGTATGAAACACCGTCAGTTTGGGTATAACAATGTCCCGGTCGGTCAGAATCATTCGCATTACCGTGAAGTTGGCCAGGGTAATTTCTTTGATCAGCAACCAGACAAAGCGCAGGTAACCGGGTAGCTGCTTCATAATGAACCACTGTCTTTTCATCGTCAGCCCTGGGGTGATGAAGCGTTGCACGAACCACGCCAGGGCAACGGAAAGAATGGCGCCGATCACTACCAGCTCCAGGGTTATCTTGGCATTAAAAAAGAGCCACAAAAAGAATAAGGCCAACGCGATCACATGTTCACCTACTTCTTCAATGATTCTTATTGGTGAATTGTTAGGCTCACCAGTTGGATTATAACAGACCCTTTCCGGCTGTCAACTGATGGCCATCTTCCGGGCTTCCCCCGTTTTTCTGGTGATACCTTTACGATCCCAGTACTCCAGAATAGCCAGGGCGTATTTGCGGGAGGTGGACAGCGCATCCCGGAAGTCTGCCAGGGTAACCTCTCCGTGCTGCTGCTGCAGTTGCAGGAAGGCTTGCTGCGCCTGGGCGAGGTCTTTTGACAAAAACAGGATGTCCGGGCTCACGGGGATCAGGCTGCCCTGGTCGAGCAGGTAGTCCAGCACCCGGGGGAACTCCTTCTCCTTGGCAAACTCAGCGAGCAGCGCCGATTTTTCCGGAGGGGAAAAACGGGCTTCTTCAAACCTGGTCTGCAAGCCCTCCAGCAGCGCCTGTTGCCTGGGGGTGAAACTGATGGCGTGTTCCGGCAAGGCAAAGACTGTCCCTGACCGGACAAACGCATTGCGGGACAGCAGCATGTCCAGCGCCTGGTCCGCCTCCTGTTGGTTTTGTCCGGGCAGCAGGGCGGTCCGGAACTCTTCCCGCCTGATCCCCATGCGCAAGGGATTCCTTTGATGAAAATCATTCAGGATCTCCCTGGCTTTCTCCTCCAGGGTCCGCACATTGTCCTGATGAAGATACAGCCCTTCCTGCAGCTTGATTACCCTGCCCTGCGACAGCAGGGTTTCCAGGCAGGCTTCCATTGCCTCCGCGGATACAGCGGTCTGCAGGGCCAGGGCGGCGCTGTGAACAAAGCGGGTGCCGTGGCCTTTGAGCAGGGCTTCCGCGCGGGCAGGCAGGTCCGCTCCGTGCATGGCGTGCAGTTTCTCCACGGCCTTGATGCTGGAAGGCCGGTGCTTGTAAGGGCTGGGATCCAGCACCGTGCCGCCTCCGACTGTTTCAAGCGGGGAATAAAACCGCAGTACAAAGGCGTCCCCTGCCTTGGCAGCGACAGCGTCCTCAAAGCGCAATTGGCCAAAGCCCTCCTCGCCGGGCAGCAGCTGCTCCCTGCCGCCCAGAAGAATCAGCTTGCACAGGGTTTCTCCGGAGCCATGGTGGAAGTGCAGCCTGCTGCCATTCTCCAGAACGCGCCGGGAGTCAGGCAGCACGCGCAGCGCGACATCCAGCATCAGCCCGGGCTGCATGCTGCCGGGGCTTGCCAGCACGCTGCCCCGGGGAATGTCTTCCTGCCTGGCCTTTTGCAGGTTCATGGCCACGCGCTGGCCTGCGTAGGCCCGCTCAACCAGATTGCCGTGCACCTGCAGGCTTCTAATCCTGTAAGACTCCTCCAGCGGATACAGGGTGGCTTCCTCACCCTGGCTGACGCTGCCTTCTATCATGGTGCCGGTGACCACCGTGCCAAAGCCCGGCATGGTGAACACCCGGTCCGCCGGCAAACGGAAGGGGCCGTCGATGTCCTTGACAGGCATCCGACAGACCAGGCCGGTCAGGGTTTCCTTAAGCTGCCCGATGCCCTGGCCGGTATACGCGCTGACGACATGGATGGGCGCGTTGGCAAGGAAGCTGTCCGCCAGGCCTTCTTCAAGCTCCTCCAGCATCATTTCCAGCCAGTCCTCTTCCACCAAATCCGCTTTGGTGACCGCCACGCAGCCGTGGCGGATGCCCAGCAGCGACAGGATGCCCAGGTGCTCCCGGGTCTGGGGCATGATGCCCTCATTCGCGGCCACCACCAGCAAGGCCAGGTCGATGCCGCCGGCGCCTGAGAGCATGTTGCGGATAAACCTTTCATGTCCGGGCACATCCACGATACCGGCCCGGCTGCCGTCAGGCAGGTCCAGCCAGGCAAAGCCTAGGTCAATGGTGATGCCCCGGCGCTTTTCCTCTTCCAGCCGATCGGTGTCCATGCCTGTCAGGGCGCGGATAAGCGCAGTTTTGCCATGGTCCACATGCCCGGCGGTGCCGATGATCACATTACGCATCCTGCACCTCCAAGGAAGAAAGCACTGCCTTAAGCGCCCCGGTCAGTTCGGGCAGCTGATCAGGGAAAACGGTGCGCAAGTCCAACACCACCGCATCCTGTCGGATGTGGGCAATGACCGCCGGGCTGCCGTGGCGCAGGCGGTCCGCCAGGCTGTTGGATGACACAAGCCTGGATTTGAGGCAGAGCGCCACAGATGCAAGCGCCTCGCCCGGCGCGGACCCCCCGCCCAACTGAGCCTGGCTTTCCGCCACTTCACATTGCAGGCCGGAAATGTCCTTGAGGGCTTCCATCAGGGCAAGCGCGCGCAGGCGCAGCGTCTGCTGATCTGTGCCCAGCATCCGGTACAAAGGGATGTGCCTGCGGGCCAAATCGGCATCGCGGTAAAGCTGCAGGGTGGCTTCCAGCGCAGCCAGGGTCATCTTGTCAGGGCGCAGGGCTCGCATGAGCGGATGGCGCCGCATGACAGCAATCAAGTCTGTATTCCCCGCAAGGATGCCCGCTTGCGGGCCGCCCAACAGCTTATCACCGGAGAAACAGACCACCTGTGCGCCCTGGGCCAGTATCTCCCGGGGACTGGGCTCATCCTGCAGGCCATAGACGTTCAGCGGCAACAGCGCGCCGCTGCCCAGGTCGGCCAGCAGGGGCAATCCCGCTTCCCGTGCGATTTCGGCAAGCTCCGGGATGTCCACAGCCTGGGTGAAGCCAACCACCTTATAGTTGCTGGTGTGCACTTTCATCAGCGCGGCAGTGCTTTCTCCAATCGCCGCACGGTAATCCCCGGGCTTGGTTTTGTTGGTGGTTCCTACCTCCCGCAGGATGCACCCGCTTTGGGCCATGACCTCGGGCACACGGAAACTGCCGCCGATTTCCACCAGTTCCCCGCGGGATACCACCACCTCCCAGCCCCGGGCCACGGCAGCCAGCATCAGCAGCACGGCGGCGGCATTGTTGTTGACCACCAGGGCAGCCTGAGCGCCCAGAAGCTGGCTGATCAGCGTCTCCACATGAGCCTGACGGTCGCCGCGCCTGCCGGTATCCAGGTCAAACTCCAGCGTGGAGTAGCGGGTGGCAGCGTCCAGGGCGGCCTGTGCCGCCTGTGTTGCCAGGGGGGCACGGCCCAGGTTGGTATGCAGCAGGATACCGGTGGCGTTGATCACCACGGGCTTTTGGGTCTGCAAGCTTTTGCTGACGCGCTCTTCGCAGGCTGACAGCAATTCCGCTTGTGCGGGCACGCAGGTCTGGCCGCTCCGGATGCGCTTACGCACCTCCTCGAGGATTTCACGCAGCGTTTGGGCGACCAGCTGCTGTGAATACTGTGAGGTCAGCGCCTGTCCCTGCGCGGTTTTCAGCAAGGCATCCACCTGCGGGATGCGCCGGAGAAGGTTGTGCGGCTCTTGGCTCATAACAATACCCCGTTCATTTGATGACATGCCCTATTGTAACACAGTCCGCGCAGGCGGGCACGGGGGTGAATGGCAGCCTGCACATATGGTTTCGCCTTTAAATCCAGGACATGATTTGGTATAATGACGCAAACAAATGAGAAGGGGGGTGTACCGGTGAGCGATGCGCAGCGCATACGCCTGACCATGATGACCTCCTGCGGCGGGTGAGCGGCCAAGACAGGGCCGGGTGTCCTGGAGGAAATACTGCACCGCCTGCCCAAAGGGCCGCATGACCCGCGGCTGCTGGTGGGTTACGATACGGCGGATGACGCAGCCGTGTATCTGGTCAACGATGACACGGCGCTGATCCAGACCGTGGACTTTTTTCCGCCCATGGTGGACGATCCCTATCTGTTCGGCCAGATTGCCGCCGCCAACGCCCTGAGCGATGTGTATGCCATGGGCGGCACCCCCAAGCTGGCCATGAACCTGCTGTGTTTCCCGTCAGACCGGATTTCCCGCGAGGATGTGCAGGCCATTCTTGTAGGCGGCGCGGACAAGGTGCACGAAGCCGGCGCCAGCCTGTGCGGCGGGCATACCATTGAAGACAAGGAACCCAAGTACGGGCTGTGCGTCACCGGCTTTGCCCACCCGCAGCGCATCCTGACCAACAGCAAGGCGCAGACCGGGGATCTCCTGCTGCTGACCAAACCCTTAGGCTCGGGCATTCTAGCCACTGCGGCCAAGGCGCAGCTGCTCAGCCCCGCGATTGCAGACGGTCTCAACCGCACCATGGCCATGCTCAACGCCGCCGCAGCCGGATGTATGGTCAGCTACACCCCCAACGCGTGCACTGATATTACCGGATTTGGCCTGGTGGGGCATGCCGCGGAAATGGCCCGGGCTTCCGGCAGGCGCCTGCGCATCTTTTCCAGGGAAGTGGCCTTGCTGGACGGCGTATTGGACATGGCCAGCCAGGGAATCGTGCCCGGCGGCGCATACCGTAACCGAGAGTATCTGAGCGGCAGCACCATCATCCTGCCCGGCGTCGGCCAGGCTTTGAGCGACATCCTCTTTGACCCGCAAACCTCCGGCGGCCTGCTGATCAGCCTCCCGCCAGCGCAGGCCAGGCGCTTGCTGGAGGATGTTCAGCCCCATTGCCCGCAAGCGCGCATCATCGGGATGGTGGAGGAGCCTGGCGAGGGCTTAGTGATCATCGAATAGTCATTGCATTGTATCAAAACCGGAGGGCTTCCGGATGCGGGAGCCCTCATTATACTCAGCTTATATAGGCAATCTGCTCGGAGAGCTGCATCAGCCGCTGATAAAGCCGCCTTCTCTGAGGGCTGCCAGGGCGCGGCTCAGGTTTTGCTCGGACACCATGACGACCGGACCGGTGCAGCCCATGCCGCTTTGGGCGTAAATGCCCTTTTTCCAGAGCGAACGCACCGCCTCCTCCAGCTCCATGACCTCGACCCCGGCGATGTCCTGTGTGACCGCTTCCTGCGGCGGCGCCTGGATCTCCTCCCGGACAGGGGCGTTCCTGCGGGCGGACAGCTCATCCAGCAGGGCCTTCAAGCCGGCCTGATAGGCCAGCCGGTATTCCGCAGAGGCGATATCTTGCCAGGGGCTGCCCGCTACCTGGGCTGTGTAGGACAGGGCGTTGGCCACCACGGCTGCGCCGCTTGCGCGGGAAACAATCGCCACCAGCCGGTCATAGCCTTCGCCAATGCCGGGGCCATAGCCGTCGCCCGTGGTCTCATAGATGCCGCCGCTGGTAAAGGCGGACAGCATCTTGATGATGACATTGCCGGTCAGGCTGTCCATCACCACCACATCACTGCTGCCTGCCAACACATCGTTGCCCCGCAGGACGCATCCGCCGCCTGACCGGGCGGATTGGGCGAAGGTGATCGGATAGCCTTGCTCGTTGAGTTTTTTGAGGATGCCTTCAGCCTGGCGGGCGCCATCGATGTTCAAAAGGCCCACTGCCGGCTGCTCGACACCGCAGGCCTTGGCGGTGATAATGCCGGCGACGGCGCCCCGCACCATGGCCTCCACGCGGTCCGTGGCTGCAGTGCCGGTGGTCGTGGCCAGGTAGATGGGCTTGCCTGTAGCCGGCGCGGGCACCCTGCCCACGGTGGCTACGCCAATGGGAAAGGGATAGTGCATGGCGACCGCCCCCTTGCAGGTGCCGTCAGCCAGCAGCCGCTCCATGACCTGATGGGCTTGCGCCTCGTTTTGCGCCTCATGGCAGGTGAGGTCCGGATGGGACAGGCTGCCGATGTAATGCACATTAACCCCGTTTCGGCTTGCCTGCAGGGCCGCTTGCAGTGCATTGTCCTCTCCGTGCTCGCTGCCGGGCGCGCTCAGGGCAATGCCGGGGGCATCCTCCAGCCGGCCGGTTTCCAGCGCCCTGGCCAGATCCAAAAAGGTGTCGCGGATCAGCTTTTGTGTGTTTGTCTGTGACATGCACGCCCTCCTTACACGTCCAGAGAAGCGGCAAAAGCGCGCAGCGCCTCGGCAATCATGCTGCGGACCTCTTCCTTGCCGATGGCCTCCCGCTGCTTGCGGTCATCCCCGCTGTTGGCCCTGAGCACAAAGGAGACGCCGTCAAACTGATTGGTCATCCGGCCCAGGAACAGGCTGCCCTTGCCCACGATCATGGCTTTACGGATCTTGCCGTCAAGCAAATCCTGACGGGCAAACCCCAGATAGGGCGCGCCGGAAGGGATATGGCCCTGGGTAGGCGCCCAGCCCACCATGCCGTGTCCGGCAATAAAGCCGTTCAAGCCGTCCCGGGCCAGCTCCCCGCTTTTGACTGCCAGGGCGCCAATCATCTTAAAGTTGGCCAGTGGCACATCCCCGGCGCCGGCCGGCTTGGTGATGTCGGGGTTTTGCAGCTCGGCCGCGTATTTGTCGATGTCCTGGATTTTCATGCCGGCCTGCTCCAGGGGGCTGAGCACCAGGGAAGTGATGACCGCCTGGGGGGAAGCGCCGGTGCCCACGGTGTGCCGGCCGAGGATGCCCAGATCGATCTCCGGATTGATGCCGTCATTGGCGCTGATGAGCGCAGCAAAGCCGCCCAGCACGTCCTCCAGCACCTGCATGCCCTTTCTCACATGATCCTTGCCGTTCATGCCCAGTTTGGCTGTGGAGCCGCCTGCCACCACCGCCACGTTTTTGAAGGTGCCCGACTTGACCAGGGAAGCCGCGCTGACCAGGGCATGGGCCGGCGCCGCACAAAAGCCGCGCACATCGCAGCCCGTTGCGCCGCTCAAACCCGCGATCTCGGCGATGGACTTGGCGAAATTGCCGCCGCCGCGCTGGTTCATGTCGCCGCAGGCTTCCTCGCTGCACTCGATGACATAATCAATCTGCCCGGCGTCCACGCCGGATACCCGGATCAGGTGCTTGAGCGCCAGCACGGCGGAGGCCTTGCTGGCCATGTTTTCCATCATGACATGGGCGCTGAGGTTGACGTCCACATCGTGGGCGCGCTTGATATAGCCTGCCAGCTGCCCCTGATGATAAATGCCCTCCGCGCCTTCCTCGTTGACAAAACGCAGGATCTGTTCCCGGTCAACCCCTTCCCTGACGCGGCTTTTGATATATTCATCCATCAGCGGATGCGCATCAAAGGCCGGCCGGGTGCGTGCAACAAAATCACGCTCCAGGTGCACCAGGTCAAACATGTCGCAGGCCTGGAAGAGCAGTAAAAACTCATCCTGGGGCATGATTTCGCCATACTTGCCCTGGCGTGTCGCCCCGGCCACAGGCTTGTCCGTCCAGGGCTGGGCCAGCTGCCCCAGCTCATCCGGGGTCATGTTGCCAATGTAGGTTTGGTTGGGGGCATAGGCCACCACCTGGTCATAGCTGCGCAGATGCCCGGGCAGGGTTTTGAGATATTCGGAATCCGGATTGACCACCATTTCGGTGGTCTGGGTTGTACCGTTGTGCAGCACCATGTCCGGAGCATGGACCAGGACATAGCTGGCAGCCTTTAAAACGCTGTTCATGGAAGGTTTCCCTTTCTGGTGGTCGATGGTAATCAGCGACGAATGTATCGATTGGCCCGGCGCCGGGGCCTTGTCGGTGAAGAGGACAAGAAAGGCCAGCGCCGCAGTCTGCGCAGCCCTGGCCGGGGGGACAATATGCCCTGTTTGATCAGTATTTGGAATACTGTTCCCGGATGGCTGTCATTTCATTGACGATGTCATCCACATCCAGCACCATTTCCATCATGCCGATCTGTTCATCGTAAACGGTGGGGTCGAGTTCGCTCTTGATGGCGTCCTCGCATACATGATACACGCTCAGTCCCAACTGGACTCCGGTCAATGGACCTGCGTAGGTCGGATCCCCTGCTGTGACGGTTTCCGCCGCGATGCCCGCAGCCTCACCCTCCGCTGCGCCCAGGATGACAAGAATGTTCTCAGGGCCATGCAGCTCAGCCAGTTCCTTCACACGCTTCTGGTTTTCCAGGTCCATCGCACCCGCGCTCGTTCAGACGAAGCACTCAGTGGATGAAAACAGGATCTCAGCCCCAATGCTTTTGAGGCACTCATCAATTGCCGGGCCAGGGATCCCATCCCGATCGCCGATGACAATTATTTTTTTGTCCTTCAGCAAGCTCATGGGTTTCCTCCTTTCTTCCGTAATAAAAGCTGACGCTGGTTTTGCCCGGGCTTGCGGCCCGGGCTGCGCGGCTTACAGGTGACGGTTGATCATGGCTTCGATGTTTTCGTGGGTGCAGTCTTCCTTGACCAGCTCTTCAACCTTCTCGCCATTCTTGTAGATGGCCATGACCGGCAGGCCCAGCACCTTCAGGCTGATGGCCAGGCGGCGGGCCTTGGTGGTGTTCAGCCCGGCGAAGGTCATCCGGTCGCCGTATTTTTGATGCATCTCATGGACAAAGGGCTCCAGCGCCTTACAGGGTACGCAGCCGTCGGAATAAAAATCCACAAAGACGGTGCCGGGAGCTTGCAGAACCTCTGCCTCAAAATTCTCTCTGGTCAGTTCTTTCATCAGAATCCTCCTTGTACAGAGTATACCACAACTTTTAAGGGTTGGGTTGGTTTACCGGGCAGGCGCCTTCGATATAGGCGTTGGCTTCCATGGCGGCAATGGCGCCGTCGGCCGCCGCTGTGATCACCTGGCGCAGGCTTTTCTCGCGGATGTCCCCGGCTGCGAATACCCCGGGGATGCCGGTGTGCATCAGAGCATCGGTGACAATATAGCCGTTGCGCAGCTGAAGCTTGTCGACAAACAGCTGGCTTTCGGGGATAAAGCCCACAAAGACAAAGACGCCAAAGGTGCCGTCTTCCTCATCCGCTTCAATCAGGGTTTCTTTGCCCGTCTTGACGTTTTTCACTGTCATGGCCTCCAGCAGCCCGTCTCCATGAAAACGGCTGACCACGCTGTCCCACATGAAGTGAATCTTGGGATTGTTCATGGCTTTTTCCTGGATGGACTTGACGGCGCGCAGTTCATCCCGGCGGTGAATGATGGTGACCTTGCGGCCAAACTTGGTCAGATAGACCGCTTCCTCCACCGCGGTGTCCCCGCCGCCGACGACAAAAATCTCCATGTCTTCAAAGAAGTTGCCGTCGCAGGTGGCGCAGTAGCTGACTCCTTTGCCGATCAGCTCCTTCTCGCCCGGGCAGCCGATGGGCCGGGGATGCGCTCCGGTGGCGATGATCACGGTGCGGCCCAGGTACTCGCCCTTTTTGCCTACCAGGCGCTTGATTTCGCCCTCCAGGTGGACGTCCACCACCATGTCATATACCTTCTCAGCGCCAAAGCGCGCTGCCTGGTCAGCCATGCGGGCGACCAGGGAGGGCCCGCTTTCATGCTCCAGGGAGCCGGGATAGTTGTCGATTTCAGCGGTAATGACAATCTGTCCGCCGTCTTTTTCCTTCTCAATCACCAGGGTGGACAGCCGGGCGCGCCCGGCATACAGGGCGGCGGCCAGACCCGCCGGCCCCGCGCCGATGATGAGCACATCATAGATTGTTTGATTCATGCGGTCCTCATTTGCCGTCACTCCACATCGAACACCGTTTGCTCGGTGATGTCAGTGGACAGCGCCTTCAAGGCGGTCAGGATGATTTTGCGCCGCAGGGCCTTCTCCTCGGCCATGGTAAGGGCGGGGTTGCCTAGGGGATGGGGGATGGCCACCGCCGGAACGATCCGGTTAGCGCCTACTGTCAGGGAGATAGGGGTGACTGTGCAGATATGAACCACGGGAATACCCGCCCGCTCAATCTCTTTTACCATCGTTGCGCCGCAACGTGTGCAGGTCCCTCACGTGGAGGTCAGGATCACAGCCTGAACGTTCTCCTTGATCAATTCCTTGACAAACTCATCCGCGAAGGCCTTGGAGCTCTTCACGGCTGTGCCGTTGCCCACAGTGGAGTAGGTGTAGCGGAACAGGGAACCGATCTTGCCTTCTATTTCCATTTCGCGCATCACATCCACCGGCAGCACCCGGTCCGCGTCCCGGTTGGCGTAGGAGGGGTCATAGCCGCCATGGGCGGTGGCCCATTTGCCCTCCGTCAAATCCATGATGTTTTCCAGGTCATAGCGGCCATAGCGCGATGCGTTGGAGGACTCGATGCGGTCCGGGTTGCCGAAGGGGACGATCCCCCCCGAGGTGACCAGGGCGACCTTGGCGCGGCTGATGTTTTTCACGGCGGGCTGGGGCGCCACGCGGTCAAAGTCGGGCATCGGGTACTCAGTGGTAAAATCCTGGCCCCTGAGCTTGCGCACCAGCATCTCCACGGCGCGCTTGGCGCCCCTGTCCTTCTCAAACAGGTTGACGCGGATGCCGCGGGGCAGGTAGCCTTCCTCGCTGGACGCGCCGATGGGTTCGCCGCTGACCAGTTTCTGTGCCAGGGGCGCCAGCTTCTTGACGGCATCGCGCATGCCGGCGGCTGAGTTGCGGGTGGAGATGATGTATACATCCTGGGCAAACATATCGGCCCCCGGGTTTTCAACGTACATGCCGGTGATGGTCTTGATGCCCAGTTCATCCTGGGCGGCCTTGGCCACTGTGCCGCAGGCTACGCCATAGCGCCCGGCGTTAAATGCCGGGCCCGCGATGAGCAGGTCAGCCCCGGCGGCCTTGATCATGTCCAAGATCTCCGGCAGCGCCTCGCTGGTGTGCTCATTGAAGTAGGAGTCGCCGCAAATCACCGTGCCCACAATCTCCGCGGTCTGTCCGAATGCTGCCGCCAGGGCCAGGCCCGGGCCGACCGGCCCTTCGCGCCATTGCGGCGGGACATGTGCCATTTCTTCGCCGCCAATCTGGGCAAAGAACTGGTTGATGTAATGAACAATCCGTATCTTTTGCAAAGGCTGTTTCCCTCCTTTTTAATGGTTTATCGCGCACTGAGGTAGCCGAAGCCCACCTCGCTGGTCGCGCCGGTGATGGCCTGGATTTCCACCATGATGGTGCCATCTTCCATTTTGTTTTTGTCCCAGCCGCCGGCGATGATGCCCACATAGGCCTCCGAGCCGATGACCCGGTCCATCCGGGGCAGGGTGATCACCTGGTTGGCGTTGCCGGCCGACACCACCGCGTCTGCGGACACATGGGCGTCTGCCAGCGACTGGCTGGAGCCGTCCCGGCCCGCGTATTCATCCGTGAGCAGCACGGTCTTGATGCCCTTCTCGCTGATTTTGCGCGAGTTCATCATCAGGTCGGTATCGGGGTTGCCAAAGCCTTCCTCCGAGACGATCACGCCCTCAAGGCCCAAAAATTCGCACAGCTTGGCTGTCCAGTCAGAGGAGCGGACCTTGTCGGCCAGGTAGACATTTTCGTTGGTGATGATCATGGCGCAGAAATTGAAGTCCTTGCCATGACGGGCATACAGCTCATGTACGATGGGGTTGTTCTGATGGACGTAAGTGGGGTTTTTGTCACAGGCTGACACGCAGTTGCCTGAGATGATCGCCCCGTCCATGACCTCTGTCGGATAGAGGATGGTGGGCAGGATCTTTTTGGCGTCCACGCCATACACATAGGTGTCATGCAGCAGGCCCTGGCTTTGCAGCATTTGCACATAGCCCACGCGGGGCAGGTCGCCATGCTGCTTCAGGCCCTCCAGCAGCGGCAGGGTCTCATAGGTTTCGATGGTTTCAGGGACAAGCTCCCTGGCCAATTCGCCCAGAAACATCGCGGCTTTCAAACCGGCCAGGCGCACGGCCACCTCATGCTCATACGCGCTAAGACCGTCCTGAGGGCGCAAGATCAATACCACATTCTGGGTTTTTGAGAAGGGCGTATACTGGGCGCCCGCGCCGGACATGTCGATGATGCCCTCCTGGAAACCCACAATCTTGCCGGTGGTGACTACGGCCGCTCCTTTGAGCACATGGGTACGCCCCTGGCCCACGGTCTTCACGCGGGATACCGTGCCCGGGAACATGCCTCCGGGACCGTCCACCTTCACACGGGGCTCCACAACATCCTTTACCGGGGTGATCCGTACGCTTTCGCCGGGGCGGGCCAGCTCCACCTCGACAGAGCTGATGTGCTCATCCTTGAGCACCAGGGCTTTGATGTCCTCCGCGTTGACGTACAACACGCCGTCTTCCACCCGGGATGTGTCAGCGAACTGAACGTCATGGATGGGGATGAAGCCTAATTCCAGTCTCAAGCCGTGTACCTCCTGTTTCCTCTTGTGATGTGTTGAACAATGGGTAAAGCGCGGTAATCATCCCGGTACGATGAAGGCTCATGCACCTGCGGACGCGCCGCGCGTTCGCGCAAAATCCGATGATAGGGCTGACTGGAGCAGGGTCCAGTCCACCAGTTGAAAGTCTGCGTCCATCTGGGGAGTAACTTCTCTTGTCCTGGGCGGAAACCTGTCATGCGCCAGAATGGCCTCCTCTATCAGCAGCAGGCTGTCCATGCACAGACCGGCCTGCGGCTGCTGCGTCATGCCGATGGATTTATACAGGGTTTCATTCGGCTTGACAGAACCGGACAGCGGATGGGTCAAAAGAACGTGGCCCTGGTGCACCTTGTCTCTGACCAGAATCAACAGATCCCGGAAACTGACAGGGGCATAGGCCATGGTATGCTGCGGTTCCCGTATCAGATGTGATTGCACCAAAGGGTTGTTGCTTACCACCAGCATCGCGCACCTCCTGTCAGACATTGATTCATAAACGCCTGCAGCAATCATTGTCTGCTGCCGCCGGCATGCCTGAACCCTGTACCTAACCTGAAAGATTCTCGCTTTCGCGATTGCTTCTTCGGTGCAATGCTCTCCAGAGTCTTGTCCTGCCTTCAGTCCTCTTGCCTGAGATCTTCACGGACAACCGGCGCCTGTCCGCTTATTCCTTCGGCTGCGTGGGTACGCGCTCTCCTGAGGGCCATCATCCAACCCTTATTGACTTAGTGACAGTATACGCAAAAGGCATGCTGTTTTCAAGGGTGACGCTGTTGAAATCCCCCATGTATATACAACGGCGTATCGGTTGCCAGTATGGTGAGCAGGATTTACAACTTGCTAACACCAACGACGCGAAAAAATCAGTGCCTTTTGTTATAATATCTCAGAGGTGAAGCCATTGAAAGCCAGGATACTCATTGCCGAGGATGACCCGGCCATTTTGAAACTGCTGGAAACCAACCTGCAGGTGGCAGGGTATGAGGTGGTCTGCGCGGAGGACGGCGCACAGGCACTGGATGCAGCCCGGGCGCAGGTGTTTGATTTGGCGCTGCTGGATATCATGATGCCGGAGCTGGACGGCTTTGAGCTGCTGCCCCATCTGCGGGAGAATGACATCCCGGTCGTCTTTGTCAGCGCCAAGGCAGATGTGCTCAGCCGCGTGCAGGGCCTGCGCCTGGGTGCGGAGGATTATCTTGTGAAGCCTTTTGACATCCTGGAACTGCTGGTGCGCATGGAAAAGGTACTGGAACGTCGGCGGCAGCCTGAGCTGTCCATTCTGCAGCACAGTGATGTTACTTTGGATGAGGGCAGCCACAGCGTGATCCAGGCTGGCGAAGAGGTAAGTCTGAAGCCGCTGGAATTTGACCTGCTGCGCACCTTCATGCGCTATCCCGGCATGGTATTAACCCGGGAGCAATTGCTTAAAAGGGTATGGGGAGAGACCTTCCTGGGCGAGAGCCGTACCATCGACGTGCATGTGGCCATCCTGCGGCGCAAGCTGGGCTGGCAGAACCTGATTACAACGGTGCACAAGGTGGGATACAGGCTGGAGCAGCAAGCATGAAGATGCGCACCCGGCAGACATTGATTTCCCTGGCGATCATCCTGCTTACGATGAGCGTGTTTTTGTATGTCTATGTGGGATTGCAGGCCAACCACCTGCTCAAGGGCGCCCGGGAGAACGGTGCCTGGCAGCTGCAGGCTTTCAGTGAGCATATCACCGCCCTTGAGCGCACGGCGGCGCTGGAGGCCGAGGCCGCGCACATCACCCGGCAGGCGCTGGTGCAGTACGCCTTTGCCACCTATGCGCATTTGCTGCAAAACGCGGACAGGGCGTACTCCCTGTGGGCGGACGGCGCCTACCTGTACAACCTGTCGCCGCTGGACCCGGCGGCGCAGCTGCCCGTCCCGGATAAGGTGCTCACCGCCAGCCGCATGCTGCGGCAGGGCGGGGAACTGATGCTGATCTCCTCGTACAGCCTGCGTGTGCTGGAGGTGCCCGTCACGCTGTACCTGACCGAGAACATCAGCCGGGTGGAGGAGCAGATTAACAACCTGGTGCGCATTGCGCAGGCGGCGCTGGTGTGCAGCCTTGCCTTCTGCGCGCTGGTGCTGCCGCCGCTGGTGCGCAAAAGCCTGTCGCTGCTGGAAACGCTGTCCGGCGTGGCAGACAAAATCGCGGGCGGCGCGTATGCGCTGCGCGCGGGCATCGACACCGCCGATGAGGTGGGCGACCTGTCCCGCGCCTTTGACCGCATGGCCGCAACTGTGGAAGAAAAAATCAGCGCGCTGGAAGAAACCAACCGCCGCCAGGAGATGCTGCTGGGCGCGCTGACGCATGAGTTGAAAACCCCCATGACGGCCATCATCGGCTTTTCCGACAGCGTCTTGACCATGCCGCTGACCGAGGCTGAGCGCGCCGACGCGCTGCAGGAAATCCACGAGGCCGCGCGCCGCACCGAGCGTCTGAGCCAAAAAATGATGCAGTTGATTACGCTGGGGCACGAGCAGGGCATCACGAAAAAGCATATCGCTGCAGCCGACCTGCTGGAGCAGGCCGCACGCGCTGTGGGGCCGGCAGCCCAGGCCGCCGGGGTACATATCACGCTGAATGTCCAGACACCCTCCCTGTGGGGTGACACCGACCTGCTGCACAGCGCGCTGACCAATTTAATCGACAACGCTGTCAAGGCATCGCAGCCGGGACAGCGCATCACGCTGCGCGCCGGGCGCGCGGGCGGGGGCGTGGCGCTGTCCGTCATCGACGAGGGCCGGGGTATCCCGGCGGCTGACATCCCGCGCCTGAGCGAGCCCTTTTACCGCGTGGACAAGGCGCGCAGCCGCAAGCTGGGCGGCGCGGGGCTGGGGCTGGCGCTGTGCCGCATGATTGCCCAGGCGCACGGCGGGCAGCTGCAATTGGAAAGCAAAGAAAATCGGGGCACCGCCGTGCATCTGGTGCTGCCGGGGGAGGAAGCCCATGCGTCATAAAAAAGGCCTGCTGGCCATTGTTATGTTGCTGGCGGCGCTGCTAATGGCTGTATGGCTGTTGCCGCAGATGACCAACTTGCTGATTGAACGGCAAATGTCCCTGCACCCGCAGGTGACCGCCACGCCCGTGCCCCCGGAGGAGCCCTGGGACGAGGGGCTGTAAGCCGCGCAATTTCTTGATATTACAACCTGATAACAACTTTTTCACGTTTTGATGCGGACTTTGCGCCCCGTGTTTGCCCATAATGGGGCGGCAGGGGCACGTTTTGTGCCCGGAAGGAGGGCTGAACAGATGATGAAACGTCTGCTGCTGTTCACGCTGGCGGCTTGCTGCCTGATGGCTGCTGCCCATGCCCGGACTGTGCCTGAACAGGTGGCCGCGCCGCCGCGCGCGCAGGGCACCTGGCACAGCCCCACGGGGCGCACCACGATCAGCCTGGATGCTGAGGTCATCGTACCGGAGGTCGACAACCTGCCCATTGTGGAAGTGTTCCCCCGTATCTTTGCGCCGGAGGAGGTGCACGCGCTGGCCGACGTGTTGATCGGCCCTGGCGCGTGGCAGGCGTATACCGACCGGGGCAAATACGGACAGCGCATGGATATCAACCCGCAGCCAAGCTACCGTCGGGCAGAAACTTTGCCATCCTATGCAACGAGGTATGAACTCTCCCTGGGGGGCGGCGGCGCCTGGGTGTATGATTTGCCGAGCAAGATGGTCTCTGCCAACTATTTTGAGCAGGGCGGCCCGGATAGACCCAAGGTGTTGGTCAGCCTGCAATATTCTTTCAAGCCAGGAAACAACCTGGGGCGCAATGTGGGAACGCAGGAGGACGCGGCAGCGCTGGCAGCAAGCGTGGTCAACTGCATCTGGCCGGACATGCAGTTTCATTCTGTTGACAAGGATCTGGACATCTTTACCGAGCGCACCTCATGGGAGGGCAAACCGGCGGACTATGGCTACCGCATCTACTTTGCCCGGCTATTGCACGGGGTCGCAGCCATGCCGGTCAGTCAGCAGGGCGCGGAGGAGGCCAACTACCTCTTTCCGGGCAGGCAGCAGCCCGGCTACCATCTGCCGCTGCCGTATGAGCGCCTGTTTGTAGACGTGGGCGAGGACGGCATTTTTCAGTTGATATACGATAATCCGCTGCGCATCGGGCAAACGCTGCAGGACAGCCCCGCCCTGCTGCCCTTTGACCAGGTGCTGGACATCTTTGCCAGGATCAGCCCGCTAAAATACGCGGCCTATGAACAGGCGAAAAACAACGGCATCCGGGTCAACCGCATCGTGCTGGGGTACATGAGCCTGCAAATGAAGGATCAACCCGGCTGCTATCAGATGGTGCCGGTGTGGGATTTTTTCGGCAGCCGCACCATCGGCCGGGAGTTCTATGACATTACACATTATTCCCTGTTCACAATCAACGCCATCGACGGCACGGTGATTGACCGGGAATTGGGATATTGAGGAAGAAACGATGAAAAGAGCGCGATTGATTCTCCTTGTCCTGCTGTTGGCGGCTGGTCTGTCATCTGCCCATGCACAGACGCTGGCCGAACGGCTGGACGCGCCGGAGCGAATCAGCCAGATATACCGCTCCAACTCCGGCAAAACCACGGTGACCGTTGACGCCGCCGTGACGGTGCTCGACGTTCAGCGCATACCGGTGTATGCGATCCGGCCCCGCAAGTATACCCTGGAGGAAATCGATGCCCTGGCCCAGGCTGCCTTTGGGCAGGAGCCGTATGAGGGCGAACGGGAGTTTCAGGTGCACCATCATATGGTAGGCCCCGACTCCACATTTGAACATTTTGACTACCACTTGTCATTGAATGCGCAAAAGCGCATCCCTACGGGACGGACGGAGGAGCCCCTCCCCGCGGCTGAATTGATCGTCCTGATGACCGAACTGCCGGACGGGTCGATTTTCCATGCCGGTGCGGAGTATTCCGCCCAGCAGGTGATCGGCGAGGGGTACTATTTTTCCAACGGTTTGGCCTGGCCATTGGACAGGCCGCCCCGCGGCACGCAGATGCCCTTTGAAGAAGCCCGGCGGATTGCCGATGCCGCAGTGGCAGCCTTTGCCCCCGGACGGCAGCTGGCCGGCGCCGCCCTCCTGCCCGACGAGATCATCACGAGCGGCTCTTCCAATGTGTGGGAAAGCAGCCGCGAGGGCTATGTGCTGTACTATACGCTGTCCCTGGAGCTGCCGGTGACCTATGCCTATGGAGAAATCAGCCAGGCGGAATTTTTAGAGACCACGCAGAGCGAGCTCATCACCGTGGTGGTGGATGACCGGGGCATCCGAAACATGATGTACAACTAGCCGCATCAGGTAAACGGCATGTTGCAGGAGGATGCGCAGCTTTTGTCCTTCCCGCAGGTGATGGACATTGCAGCCAAGCTGCTGCCGCTGAAGTACGCATCCTATGAGCGCGAGTACCCGGATGCGAGGATTGCTGTGTCCGATATCCGCCTGGGCTATATGCGCGTATTGCAGCGGGCGCATCCGCGGCAGTTTTATTTGATCCCGGTGTGGGATTTCTTTGGCGGCGCGACCTTTGCCAGGTCCAAAAACGCAAGCCCTACCGTGACATGGAATGAAGCCTATAACAGCCTGCTCACCATCAACGCCCTGGATGGCACGGTGATCGACCGGGATTATGGGTATTGATATGAAAGAACATAGAAAGATGTGTTTGATACTGGCCGCCTGCCTGTGGCTGCTGAATGCACCTGCTATGCTCGCTGAAAGTTCCGCCCGCTGGCGTGTGGACGACAGCACGCAGCAGAATGTGCATATGATCATCGATGCGGACATACAGGCGCCAACGCTCGCAGAAATTCCCGTGTATGAGGTGAAGCGGACGATTGTCAGCGAGGAGCAGCTGATGAGCATCGCGGAATGCTGCATGCCTGGGCGGAAACTGTTTGCTGCCGACAGCTCCCGCAACCCCCTGTCCCCGCAGCCCGAGCCGGTCTCCGCCTACCGGGATGTATCGGAGGAGTTTCATGTGTTCAGCGCGGACAAACCTGTATTCTATCGCGCGGTCATCGGCGATGGCGCGCGTTTTGTCGAAGGCAGCTACCAAATCCTGGCCAATGGGCAGCCGCTGGAGGTTTTGGCAAAGCTGTATATTGCCCATGGGACGCTGACGGCGCAGTATGTGCAGGGTGAGTATGATTTTTCAGATACTGTGCCGGAGCAAACGGGCCCCTTGAGTTTGCAGGAAGCCCGCGCCCGCGCGTTGTCCTGCGCCCAGGCCATCGACAAAGCGATGACCCTTAGCGCGGTGCAAACGGTGCCCCTGATCCGCTATACGGATACCGGCAGCGTTGAATACCGGCATCAAATCACCGGGCAAGGGGTTGTGTTCAGCTTTACCCGTCTGGTGAACGGCATCCCCATTACCTATGAATCGGCCCATGACGGACGAAGCTTGGACAGTATGGGCGATGATTATACCGTGCCTTTCGCCTATGAAAAACTGCAGATAGTCATCAGCCCGGAAGGAATCATTGGGTTCACCTATCAGTCGCCCTATGAGGTGCTGCCCGACCCCATCACGCGGGTACATCTCCTGCCGCTCAAATATGCCGCCGCGGCCCGTTCCGACGCTGTTACATTAAGGGCGCACCGGCTTGTGTTTGGCTACGCCCGCATTCTTATGCGCAATGACCCCGGCCGCTACATGCTGGTGCCTGCATGGGACTTGATGGGCACCTGGCAATCAGGAAACGAAGATGCATTCAATGATGCTTACGGCAGCCTGCTCACCATCAATGCGGCGGACGGCACGGTGATCGACCGGGGGTTTGGGTACTGATATGCTGGCCTTTTTCCGCGCCCTGCGCGTGGACCTGGCCAAAGCGCTGTGGGGGCGGTGGCTTGTCATCGCTGTGCTGGCCACGCTGTTTTCGCTGTGGCTGGGCATCTCGCAGCAGCTGCGGGGCATGGGCGATTATCTGATGTACAACGACGAGCCGCACTGGGCGGGGATGCTTGATCAGGCGTTGCAGGGCAGCTTTGCGCAGCTGAGCCTGCCGGCGCTGTCGGCGTTGCCGGCGGCGGGGCTGGCGCTCTGTTGGAGCTACAGGCCGGTGCTGCGCGCAGCGCCATCTTCCGCGTGGGCTGGCAGCCTTACCGAGCGGGCAAGGTGCTGGCCGCGCTGGCGGGCGGTATGGCGGTGCAGATTGTGGGCATCGGGCTGCTGATGGGCCTGATGCACACCATCCGGCTGACCGCGCTGGGCGCGTCCATCCCGTGGGCGACGTGGCAGGGCATTGAGCCGCCCGTGCTGGCGCGCATCGTGTGCGGCGGCATCTGGTCTGGCGCGGGCAGCCTGCTGGCGCTGCTGACGGGCACGGCCAGCGCTGCCACGGTGGGGCCGCTGTGCCTGTGCTATGGGCTGATGATGGTGGGCACGCGGTTTTTCCCGGACACGGCGTGGGTCAACCCGCTTTCATGGCTGGGCGGCGCTTCGGCGCTGCCGTGGGCAGTGCTGGGGGTGATTGCGCTGCTGCTGTGGGTTGTGCAGGGAAGGAAGGTGCGCCAGCATGTGTGACCTGCGCAAGGCCTGGCTGTGCGCGGAGTGGAACCTGTACACCCTGCGTAAAAACCCGCGTTTTTACCTGGCGCTGGTGATAGGTTGCCTGCTGTGCTGGATGCTGACCGACCGCACGCTGGCCATATCGCGTGATTTTCATACCGATTTGCAGGTGTTTGAGGCCTTCATCTGGTGCTTTGCCGATGGCGACAGCATCCTGTACGCCTCGCTGGTGCTGATGCTGGTGCTGTCGGCCTTCCCCCGGCTGGACGCGGCGGGCAGCTATGTCAGTTTCCGCGCCGGTCGCAGGGCCTGGCTGCTGGGGCAGGTGCTGACTGTGCTGGTCATCACACTGGGCTACTGCCTGCTGCTGCTGATTTGTTCCATGCTGCTGGGCGCAGGGCGTGTGCATGCCCGCAACATCTGGAGCGATACGGCGACATTGCTGTCCTTTTCGCCGGGCGGGTTTGACCCGGCCTTTGCCGTCACCCGCAAGATGGTCAAGCTGACGCTGCCCTACCCCGCGCTGGCGCAGATATTCGTGCTGCTGTTTCTGTTCATGCTGCTGCTGTCCTCGGTGCAGCTGGCGTTCACGGTGCTCAAAAGCCGCCAGACCGGCACCGCGCTGGCGCTGCTTATTTGCCTGACGGGGTTTATCCTCACGCCGGAGCGGTTTATGCAATGGCTCCACCTGCCGCTGGAATTTACCTTTTATGCCAACCTGCTTGCGGCGTGGCTGTCGCCGCTGCAGCACGCCACCTACATGATGCACAACTTCGGCTACGACCTGCTGCCGCGCCTGTCCACCTCCATGCTGCTGCTGGGCGGGGCCAGCGTCGCGCTGCTTGCGCTTTCGGCGCTGCACATGCGGCACTATAACTACGTGTTTTCAGGAGGCATCGCCCATGACTGATAGAAACACAACGCCCGCCATACAGGTGGAGGGCATCCGCATGCGCTTTGGCGCCGACACCGTGATAAAGGACATTACCTGCACGTGGGAGGCCGGCAAAATCCACGGCATTGTGGGGCGCAACGGCTCGGGCAAGACGGTGCTGATGAAGTGCATCTGCGGCTTTTTGCGTCCCACCCGGGGGCAGGCGCGCGTGTTTGGCCGCACCATCGGCAAGGACGTTGATTTTGCGCCTGATACCGGCATGCTGATCGAAGCGCCGGGCTTTTTGCCGCATGAAACGGGCATGAGCAACCTGTTGTGGCTGGCGCGCCTGTCCGGCCTCAAGGGCCGTGAGCGCGTGCGCGCATGCATCGAGATGGTGGGTCTTGACCCGAACTTAAAAAAGGGCGTGGGTAAATACTCCATGGGCATGCGCCAGCGGCTGGGCATCGCGCAGGCGCTGCTGGATGACCCCCGTCTGCTCATCCTGGACGAACCCACCAACGGCCTGGACAAACAGGGCGTTCGGGATATGCACGCACTGCTGATGTGCCTCAAAGCCCAGGGAAAAACCGTCCTGCTGGCCAGTCACAATCCGCTGGATATCAGCGGTCTGTGCGATAGCGTGCGCGAGATGGACGGCGGGGTGATGAGCGCAGCATACAAAGACATCACGATTTGATACACCAAATAAGAGGAAGACAACGAATGAGTTAGATGATTGATATGTGTTTACCTGTTTTTCAGGATATTTTGACTGATATGCACATTCAGGCTCATATGGCTCCCTCCGCCAGCGCGACCGCGCCGATGATTCCCGCGTCATTGAGGAAGCTGGCGGGGACGACGCGTGTAAAGGGGCAATAGGTCCGGTAAGCGCTGGTCTTTTCCACAGCTTCCCGGATCGTGTCCACCACAATGCTGCCCGCGTTTGACAGCCCGCCGCCAATGGCGATGACTTCCGGCATGAAGATCATCATCAGCGACTGGATGCCGACGGTCACTTCGCAGATATACTGCTGCCATACATCCGACCGCTCCCCTTTGCGGACACGGTCCACAAGCTCCCTGGTTGTCAGCGGCGCGGCCAAAAGCCCCAATGCCCGGGCGGCGGCATACTGCTCCCAGCAGCCATTTTGGCCGCAGCTGCACGCTAGCCCGTTCAGGTGGGTAATCATGTGCCCCAACTCCCCGTGAAGCCCGCGGTGGCCGCGCAGCGGCTGCCCCTGTACAAGGACCCCGCCGCCAATGCCGGTACCCAAGGTGAGCAGGATGGCGGTTTCGCAGCCCTGGAGGGCACCATAGCGGTGCTCTGCCAAGAGCGCGCACACAGCATCATTCTCAAGGGGCAGCGCCATGCCAAACGCATCCTGAAGCATCCGCTTGACAGGGGCCCTTTTCAGCCCCAGTTGATTGGCGGTGACGCAGCCTTCACCATCCCAGGTGCCTGCGAAGGAGACGCCCACGCGCGCGCCGGGAGCCTTGCGCCAAGCAAGCTGCACCATGTCATAGACTGCCTGCACGATGCCCTGCGCAGTATCCGGGGCAGCCCGCTCGTCCCGCCAGCAGACCTCAAGGTTCCCTTGCACGACGCCTATCTTGATGTGGGTGCCCCCAACATCAACGCCAATCAGGCTCACCCTTGATCACACCCCTCTTGTCAGCGGACGATGGCGTATCCGGGCCATGCATCCAAGGTGTCAGGAAAAGAATAATCTTGCCGCATTACCCTGTCCGTCATGCAGGCGGACACCCGGCTTCGCAGAACGAGCCGCAATGGCCCTGTCCTCTGCGAACCAGGGCTGCATTGCCGGCTCTTGCCGTTT
>ENA-UOUL01000774-UOUL01000774.1-bioreactor-metagenome-genome-assembly--contig:-NODE-774-length-52506-cov-5.430659_pt1 | contig 52506 bp, 47 predicted proteins | sample MGYA00249838_ERZ747220 | MGnify/ENA primary metagenome ERZ747220 (study PRJEB28778, sample SAMN05720191) | bioreactor metagenome | isolation source: Anaerobic biogas reactor | place: USA:Washington... | reverse complement strand
AACGAGAGGGAGAGTGATGATGGCGCGACTGGTATGGCCGGTTCTGGGCATGATGGCATTGATTTCCCACGGCGGGGAGCCTGCGCCGGCCGCGGCGTCCCGGCAGGTGGTGGTGGCCAGCTGGAACGTCGAGAACCTCTTCGATGCGGATGACGATCCCGCCAACCCCGGCGACGACGAGTACACGCCCGCCGGCTGGACGCGCTGGACGGAGCCCCGCTATCGCCACAAGCTGACCAATCTGGCGGAGGTCGTCGCGGTGACGCCGGTCGATCTGGACGGCGTGCGCGAATTCAGCCGCACGCGCGAGACGAACTTCGGCAATTTGGTTACGGACGCCATGCGCGAGGCTGCCGGGACGGATATAGCTCTTGTCCTCGGTCCGTATCTGCGCGTCGATATCCCCGCGGGTGATATAACAAGAGATCAGCTGATGACGGCGCTGTATGAGAACGTCGACCTGTGCGTAGTCAAAGCAAAAGGCCGCGAGATATATGAGATAATGGCGAGGGGCGTATCGATGTACCCCGGCGAGAACACGTGGTTTACGCACATATCCGGCGCGAAAGTTGAATTCAACCCGGATCTTGGCAACTGCCTGATCAATATCCGAATGCCGGACGGGTCGCCCTTTGACATGGACGCGGAGTACACTGTGGCGCTCCGGTCCGAAAACGTTCCGACATACTTCCCCGACCGCGAGTTTACGACGGGCTGCGGCACCATCTGCGAGGTGGTCGCCGATTACCTGAATTCCGGCGGCACTGTTACGCGGGAGGCCGCGGGCCGCATCAAGCCCGTCGATACCGTGTTCCCCGACATACTCGGGCACTGGGCAAAATACGCCGTCGTCGGGATGCTGCGGCTCAAGGGCATGACCGGCTATCATGACGGGACGTTCCGCCCGAACGCCCCCATCGTGCTGAATGATTTTATAAAGCTCCTGACCACCGTCTTTGACCTGACCGACGAGGACGTGGAGGCTGTCTTCCCCGGCGGCGGCAACGATAAGCCTCTCGCGCGCAAGGATGCCGCGGTCTGTTTTATGCGCCTGATCGGGCGGCTTGAAATCACATTGACACCGGCGGACGCCGAGGCTTTCACAGACCTCGGGGGCGTTTCCGGTGAGGCAGCGTCGGCCATCGAGGCCCTGCGGAGCGCAAAGCTCGTCAACGGCGTCGGGGGCGGCCTGTTCGCCCCGGAATCGAACGCGACACGGGGCGAAATGGCGGCGCTCGCTTCGAGGATCCTGGATATTGCTATGATCGGGGAGAACGCCGCCTGAGATACGGCCCTTCTCCCCTGTCTCTCCTTTTTGTGAGCGCGCCGCTCCGGCCGTGACCCGGCCGTTATATCGCGCAAAAAGCGGTATGCCGCGAAAGCCAAGTTCGCGGCATACCGCCTGCGCCCATTTGTATGCCAAAACAGGACAAAACCGGCAGCGCTCGCCCCATTGACGGTGCTGCCGACCGTTTTCGCTGCGATAAACGGTCAATCGCAGTCCTTTTTATAAAAAGTGATATTGTTGTTTTTGTCGCACACCGCCAGGAACACGTCTTCGGGGGAATCTATCCCCTGCAGACTCAGCTGTTTTGAAAGCCGGTCGAGGTCCAGCCCCGCGGCCTTGAGGTTCTTTTCGATTATCTTTCCGTCCATAATGACCTCGGTAAACAGGCCCTCCTGTTCGGGCTTTAAGTTAAAGTCCTCCGGGGTCGCCGCTCTGCGCGTGCTGACGGGCAGTATGGACAGCTTGCCGTTGTATTCAAACAGAGCCGTCTCTATGGCGCCGAGGTCAAAATACCCCTGCTCCCTGCACATGACAAGGAATTCATTGATATCGAGCTTCGATCTTTTCAGGTTTTTCCGGCTCAATACCCCATTATTCATGATGATCTTCGAGGTCCCGTTCAGGAATTTGCGCGCCCTCGGAAATCTTCTGGCGATCATGCCGAGCAAAAGCGTGAACAGGGCGTATATGACCATGGCGAGGGCGGGCTTCCATGGCGCCTCCAGCTCCGTGGCGAGCTCCGCAGCTATCGAGCCTATCGTGATGCCCGTGATATAGTCGAAAAAGTCCAGCTGGGATATCTGCTTCTGCCCCATCAGCTTCGTCAGCAAAAAAAGCGCGGCGTAAGAAAAAACGCTTGTCAAACATATAATGAAAAAGTCCATAATCCACCCGGCCCGAATTTCTGGTCTTAATAGTCTGTGAAATCAGGCCGGAAAAATACCGCGGGGAGGCAGAATGCCGGTTGAGGTGTCAATCCCTCAGCGCCGCCTCATCCGCCTCACTAATTTTCGATTTCCCGGCAGTCAGTTATTACTATAAAGCCGATATCAGGCGACGCCCTCCTCGCTTGCTCTCCTGTCCGTCAGGATGCGCTCCAGCCTGTCCTCACCCAGCCTCTCGAGCGTCCTGCCCTCGAGCCGCAGGTCGCGCCCCAGCGCCGCCGAGGCGATATTTATGAGCGCGGTGCAGACGGGAGTTTTCACACCCAGCATTGAGCCGAGGCTCTCGAGCAGCACCAGCCCCTGGGGCACGTCCTCGGAGATGTATCTCGAGTCCACCGTGACGGGCCCTTTCGCGCGCGTGGGCATGGATGCGTACCAGAAAAAGACCTCTTTTGCGTCGCGGCTGTCGTCCAGGGTGTTGCGGTACTTGCATGCCTCCACATACGGGAGCCGCTCGCACCCCAGCTTCTCCATCACGTCCATCTTTTCGTTGTCGAGCGCTTCAAGTATGCGCCACACGGCGGGTGTGAAGACCTCGTGGTACATGCAGTAGTCCCCGTTTGTCTTCTCTATGCGGGGTATGCTCATGACCGCTCCGACGGTGTGCACGATCAGGTTGGGGTTGTGCAGCCCCGCCTCGATCACCGAGGGCAGATAGACAAAGGGGAAGCCGAGCCGGTCCAGCTTCTCGCCCGCCCTGCGCGTCCGCGCCGCCGGGTATATACCGAGCGGGTTTCGCACGTTGCGGAAGCCTATCTTTATCGTCCCGGGTTCGCTTATCCTGCAGTCGAGGAAAGAGCTCTGCGCTTCGCATACGGTGAGGTCTATCCCCTGGCAGTGCTTGAGCACATAGGCCGTCGACAGGTAGCCCGGGTTCAGCAGAAGGATCTGCCCGCCGCGAAGGTGCGGCTTTATTCTCTTTATCAGTTCCTCGTGGTAATTTGTCTGAATATAGACGATGACGACCTCGCTGCGTGAGATCTCCGAGAGTTCTCTCGTAACATGCGCTATCTTTGCCGTCCTCGTTTTTCCGCCTTCGATCAGGTTGACCACGCCGCCGTTCTTTAAAAGATATTCGAAATTGTCGTCGTGCATGGAATTCGACGTCTTGACCAGTGTCACCTCATGGCCGCGCAGGCTGAGCTCTGCGGCGACAGCGGTTCCGCCGTTGCCGGCACCCAGTACAGATATCTTCATCTTCGTCACCCTTTCTCAGTTTAATACTATTCGGCAAACTCCGCTTCGTTCAGAAATATCATGTTCAGCACGGGCTCCGTGTGGTCCCCGAAAAGCGGCCCGCAGCTGATCTGGTTCAGCGACGGCGCCCCGTTGTACTCGATAAACAGCGGATCTCCGCCCTCGTCAACGGAGAAGTCCCAGCCGATCACGCGAAAATGTGCAACGTCCCTGTGAGCCCTGCGGACCGCCTCAATGATCCGCTCGTAGGAGGGGATCTTTATTCCGGCAAAAACCGCTCCTCCGGGATGTACCGCCGTCCATCGCGCGTTCCTGTCCATGGCCTCGCTCCCGAGGGACCCGTCGGGGCGGATGGGACAGGCGAGCCCTCCCGCGGAGAAGTTGTCAACGCGCGAGCCCGCCACCCCCACGCGAAGTATGGACGAGGATATGTGGACCTCCCCCCGGAACAAAAACGAGATCACGCGTATCGTGTTCAGTGAGTGCGGGTGTACTGACGCGAGGACCTCGTGCTGAGCCGCGATCTCCTGAACGATGTAGTCGCGGCCGTAGGAATCCATCAGCACCTGCAGGTCCGTGTCGTCTTTGCCCTTTTCATGGAAACAGACGTCGACCCCCTCGCCGCTGTAGATCGCGGGTTTTATTACAAAGCTGTGCTCAGACTCCAGGATCGACCTTGCACGGGCTTTGCTTATGATGTTGCCGTCGCCGTCGAAAAAACAGCTGCTGCTGCTCTTCAGGATCGTGCGGGGTTTTTTCAGATAGGGGAAAAGCCGGTCGTAGAAGCATTTGTCGGTGTACGCCCGGCGAAGATCCGGCCTGTTGAGCGCGGGATAGACCCACCGCCAGTAGATGTCCTCCGGTATGTACCGCGGGTCGTACCTGCCGTCCCTGTGGCAGTACAGGTCGTACCACATCTTCCCCGGCCTGACACCGTATCTTTTCCAGAACGGGAGCACCTCGGAGCGAAAGAGCTCACCGCTGCCGTTATATCCCCCGCCGATCCCCTTCAGCTGTCGGCGGCAGGCGATCCCGGCTTTTCTCGCTTCCGCGCGGAGGTCGGCTTTCCGGTACAGGGAGAAGAAGATCTCCTCCATCCTCCCCGCTTTATTGATACTTTTCTTCATGGCTCAGCCTCCGTGCCCCGCCCGAATGATCTTCTTCAGGATGTCCTCCCCCAGCCTGTCGACAGTCCTGCCCCCGCTGCGCAGGTCGCGCTCCAGCGCGGCGGACGCTATATCGATCAGCGAAGTGCACACGGGGGTCTCCACGCCGAACATCGCGCCCAGGCTCTCCAGAAGCACGAGCCCCTGGGGCACGTCCTCCGTAATGAAGCGGGAGTCGATCGTCTCCGGGCCCGACATCTGGCCGGGCATTTCGGCGTAGGAGTAAAAGACCTCTTTCCCGTCCCTGCCGTCGTCGAGCGAATTCCGGTACTTGCATGCCTCCGCGTAGGACATGCGCGGGCAGCCCATTTTCTCCATCACGTCCATTTTCTCGTTGTCGAGCGATTCGAGTATGTTCCAGACGGAGGGCGTGAAAGCCTCGCGGTACATACTGTAATCTCCTTTTGTTTTCTCTATGCGGGGGATGCTCATGATCGCTCCGACGGTGTGCACGATCAGGTTCGGGTTGTGCAGGGCAGCCTCGGTTACGCAGTCGAGATAAACGAAGGGGAAGCCGAGGCGGTCAAGGGCGGCTCTTATCCTTTCGCCGCTTTTCGGGGGGTAGATCCCGAGTGGATTTCTCACGTTCCTGAAGAAAACTTTGACTTCGCCCGGTTTTTGTATCCTGCAGTCTATAAACGAGCTCTGGGCCTCGACGATGCCCAGGTCCACATCCGGGCAGTGCCTGAGAACGTAAGCCGTCGAATAGTAACCGGGGTTCAGCAGGAGTATCTGCCCGTCTTTGAGATAGGGCCGCATTCGCATAATCAGCTGCTCGTGGAAGCCGGTCTGTACGTACACGATCACGATCTCGCTGCTGCCGATGCACGACAGATCCCTGGTGACGCGCGCTATCTTCGTGCGCCGCTCTTTGCCGTCTTCCAGCAGACAGACCTCGCCCCCGCGCTCGAGCAGATATTCGAAATTGTCGTCGTGCATTGCGCGGGACGTCTTGATAAGGGTCACCTCGTGACCCCGCAGACTCAGGTCGGCGGCGACCGCGGTACCGGCGTGGCCGGCGCCCAGAATTGAAATGTTCAGTTTTATCAACCTCCCTCCGGGTATTCGGTCCGGCAATATCGGCGCATGCCCCGACGCCGGCAAAACCGGTCACGGACGCTGCTCCCCCGGCGCGGCCGTCGGCCGGAGTGAGCGTGGTTTCCCGTTGGATTTGGCATAGAAAATAAACAGCCCCTTTTCGGCGACAATGATCGCCAAGAAGGAGCATTCCTTAAATAACGTATTTACAGGTGGAAGAGATCTGTGCGAACGGATGCTGCGTTTCATGCCCGGTCAGGGGCACGCCCCGGCTCCGTACGGCTTCTGCCGGAGCAGCCGCGCGGGCGCCGGGTATTGATGCGCTAATGAATCGAGGCCTTGGAGACTGTTGCACCTCTCAGTCTGAAATTTAAGTAATGCTCATATTGTTTGCGATATTCAGTATGTCGGAACGGTTCAATGCCCGGGAAACCTGCGTCTATAATCAGCCCGTACTTATTATACCATATATTTATTATACCACAAATGTACAGAATTTTCACGCCCGATTTATAAAAAAACTCTCAGGACACTCAGGCGCGTCTCTCCCCGCGCAGAAGGATATATCTCCTCTCCGGAAAAACGCGGCCAAGCTGCTCCGCGTAGTACTCGCCGTCGTTCTCGTAGCGGAAACCGCATTTTTCGATCACCCGCCTCGACCGGTCGTTTTCAAAGAAGTGCCCTATGGTGAAAACCTCGATGCCGAGGGTGTCGAAACCGTATTCAATGACGGCTTTGACGGCTTCCGTCATGAGCCCCCGGCCCCAGTAGTCTCTGGACAGCACGTAATCGATCTCCCGCCTTTTAAGACCCGCGTACCTTAATTCCTTATCGGCCCAGGTCTCGCGCCCATGCAGGCCGAGTGAACCGATAACCTTTTTGTCGCTCCTGTGGAAGATCGCCAGGACCTCATTCTGATCGATAAACGATCTCAGGATCCTCTTTGAGGTTTCTATCGATTCGTGGTGGGGCCAGCCAGCCCTTTCGCCGACGCCCTCAGGCGCTCAAGCACCTGCGCGGAGGGGTGGCCGTAGTTGTTTGCGGCCCCGACCGATATGACGGCATTCTTCTGCTTTACCTTGATAAGAAAACTCTGTCCTGCGGACGAGCTGCTGCCGTGGTGCCCCGCTTTAATATACTGCTATTGTCGGAATGTCAAAAAGCAGAATACTCCGACCGTGTTCCTTACGCCACGCGGGCCGCCGCAGCGGAAGCAGAGCGGCTGCACACGAGCCTTCTCCTGGAGGAGAAGGTGCCGAGCGCAGCGAGGCGGATGAGGTGGAGCTCCGTCGGGGGAAGTCAACACCTCATCCGGCCGGCTTCGCCGCCCACCTTCCCCTCCAAGGGGAAGTCTGTTTGCCGCGGCGGAGAGGTCTTTCCCCGTCCGTTATAATGAACACCTGTTCTTTGAAACGCATATGAAAAAACCCGGACATTGTCCGGGTTTTTTCGGGTGATGCAACTCACCTCTCTGGAGGCGCCACCCGGATTCGGACCGGGGGTGGAGGTTTTGCAGACCTCTGCCTTACCACTTGGCTATGGCGCCGATGGAGCGGAAGACGAGATTCGAACTCGCGACTTTCACCTTGGCAAGGTGACACTCTACCACTGAGTCACTCCCGCTTATGAACCCGCGGCTGTGTAATATAACGCAGCCGCGGAGCTGTTTGGTGCCTTCGATCGGAATTGAACCAATGACACGCGGATTTTCAGTCCGCTGCTCTACCAACTGAGCTACGAAGGCGAATAGCCCCTCCTCCGGGAAGGGCCTTGGCGACCCAGAACGGGCTCGAACCGTCGACCTCCAGCGTGACAGGCTGGCGTACTAACCAACTGTACTACTGGGCCACGTGGTGGGAACAACAGGACTTGAACCTGTGACCCCATGCTTGTAAGGCATGTGCTCTCCCGGCTGAGCTATGCTCCCCCGGCGAATTGTCGATCTGATCATCAGGACCAACCAGCAACCGAGATTATACTAAAGCGGAGCGGATATGTCAATACGGAATTTCGCGGCGCGCCGGCCGGCAGGGAGACCGTGTTAGAAAACGGCAAAAATAAGCATTTTTTCATTGCTTTTTACGGCCTGCGCATTTACAATGTACCTACCGTTGCGCGATGGCGCTCCCAGCGCGACACACTCAGCGCCGCCCGCCCCGCGGGCTCAATTTTTTATGGGGTATGGCTATGGATTTACAGCTGTTCACAGACTACAAAGACAAGATCGTTTCAAACTGCTCAAAAGTCATCGTCGGCAAAGACGACGTCATCCGCCTCGTGCTCATATGCTTCGTATGTTCGGGCCACGTGCTTCTCGAGGACGTGCCGGGCACGGGGAAAACGATGCTGCTCCGGGCTTTCGCCAAATCCGTGGGCGGAAACTTCAAGCGCATTCAGTTCACACCGGACCTGCTCCCTTCCGACCTGACGGGCATCAACTTCTACAACCAGAAGAAAGGTGATTTCGAGTTCAGGCCGGGCCCGCTCTTTTCAAACATCGTGCTCGCCGACGAGATAAACCGCGCCACGCCGCGCACGCAGTCGAGCCTTCTCGAGGCCATGGAGGAGCGGCAGATAACCGTGGACGGCACGACGACGAAGCTCGACGAGCCTTTTATGGTCATGGCGACGCAGAACCCGATCGAATCCTACGGGACGTTCCCCCTGCCCGAGGCGCAGACCGACCGCTTTTTTATGAGGCTGTCCCTCGGCTACATGACGCGCAGCCAGGAGCTCGGCGTCATAGCGCGCCGCTCCACCCTCGATATCGTGAACTCCCTCGAGACTGTCGTGACGAAAGAGGAGACGCAGCGCGTCAAGGACCTCTTCCCCTCCGTCACCGTCAGCGACGACGTTGCTAATTATATAATGGACATAGTGCAGAAAACGAGAGACGAGAGCCGCTTCATTGCGGGCGTCTCCACGCGCGGCGCGATTGCGCTCTACAGGGCCTCCCAGGTCGAGGCCGCTTTCTCGGGCCGGGACTACGTGCTGCCCGAGGACGTCCGCTTCACGGCTCCGCACGTGCTCTGCCACAGGCTCTCAAGCGGCACGGGCGGAGGCAGCGCCGACAGCCTGCTGTTCCTTGAGCGCCTCATCGAGGGCGTGGAAGTGCCTCTGGAGAAGCCGTAATGCTCATATTCCTGGCGGCGCTCATAATCGTCTCCTGCGTGCTCGAGTGGCTGAGCCTGAAAGACCCCCTGTCCCGCATGCGCTGCAGCCTCACCGCCACAAAGATCACGGTGGACCCCGACGAGCCTTTCGAGCTCGTCTGCGTAATCGAAAATACGGGCCTCATCCCGATGTCGCTCGTGAGGGTGCAGCTGCGCCTTCCGGCGCTCACAAACGTGGACGAGGCCGCGTCCCGCGCCCGCGGCCTGCATGTGCGCAGGCCAGTTATACAGTCGGAGCCTGTAGTAGTTGAGAGCTCCCACTTTATCATGCCGAGGCGGAAGCTCGAGTGCCGCTTCGCCATGTCGCTGCCCCGGCGCGGGCGCTTTCTCATGCAGAGCGTCCAGATACAGCACGGTGACTTTTTCGGCTTCCGCACTGAGTACGGCTCGCTGAGCTGTCTCGCGGAGGTCGTCGCGCTGCCTCGCAGGGCGGAGCGCTCCGCAGACGTGGACGCCCTGGGCGGCACCATGGGCGAGGTGTCCGTCCGCCGATTCATTATGGAGGACCCGGTTTTGACTCTGGGATTTCGCGAGTACACGGGCGCAGAGCCGCAGAAGATGATCTCCTGGAGCCAGAGCGCCCGCGCCGGCCGCATGATGGTGAAAAAATACGACTACACGATAGAGCCGGCCGCAACGGTGCTGCTCAACGCCGAAGAGGGGGGCGAGGGAGCGGACCCGCAGCTTCTCGAGAGGTGTTTCAGCCTTACGAGGTCCGTCTGCGAGCTGCTGGAGCAGCGGCACATCAAATACGGTTTCTTCACAAACTCTACGGCTGCAGGCGCTTTCGGACTTATCGGGAGCGTGGCCGACGGGCTAGGGCCCGGCCACCTGCTCGCGATCCTGGAGGGCCTGGGCCGCGCCACGTACGACATCACTCACTCCGCCGGGCGGCTTTTTGACAGGGCCGCCAGGAAAGCGGAGCCCGGGCGCTGCCATATACTGATAACCCCGACCGACACGGAGCAGGTGCGGCGCTCGATGCACCTGCTGCGCGAGCGTACCGGCGGGCAGACGTTCATAATCGCCGCTTCCGGCGGCCGGCTCTCCGGGAGCTGAAGCGCCGCCCGGACATTCGCGCTCTTTCGGCAGCGCAGGAAAGGTGATCCGGCAATGGACCTGTCGTTTCTATTCAAAACAGTATGCGATCTGTGCCTCTGGTATTGCGCCGCGGGGTTCGCGCTCGCATCGCGCCTTCCGGGCCCCGCCTATATACCGGCCCTGATTACCGCTTTATGCGCGGCGCTGTGCGCCCCGCTCAGAAACAAAAAACTGCCCTTGAGGCTCGCGCCCCTCGCGGGGCTGGCGTTCATCGCCGTATGGGTGCGCTCCTGGGCCGCCGCGGTGCTTGTGATACCGCCCTGCGCATACGTAGTCTTCGTGTGCGCGACGGGCCGTTTCGAACCTGACCACTCGCAGTTTTCAGGCTACTACAAGACGGCTTCGATACTCCTGATATTTTTCAGCCTGTTCTTATCCGCGACGAGGATGGACGCGCACCTCAGGGAGTACTACATGCCGTTTATGTTTTGTTTCCTCCTCGTCGGGCTGATGCTGCTGAGGATGCTCAGGATGAGCAAGGACGCGCGGCGCGAGAGGACTTTCATCCTGTTTAACGCCTCCCTGCTCGCCGTCGTCTGCGCGGCCGCGGCGCTCATCGGTTCCCGCACGTTTTTGCGGGCCGTCGGCGCGGTCATTAAAGCGTTCGCCTCGAACGTGCTCGGTCCCGTCATCCTGGCTTTCGTATACGCTTTCGGCGGCATCTTATGGCTCATCGGCCGGCTCCTGAGCGCCGTGGGTTTTGACGGTCTGTCTCAGGAGATGCAGCTCGATATGTCCGCTATGGAAAAGATCGAGGACATCGCCGAGCAGTCGGGAGAGCTCTCGCCAGCTTCAAGGATAATCACGGCCTTTCTCGTCATCCTCGGGATCGCCGCGCTGATCGCGATCATCGTTCTTGTCGCCCGGAAAATCGCGGGCGAGCGCGGCGGAAGCCCCGAAACGCGCCCCAAATTCGCGGTCCGCGCGGAGGCCGCGGCTCCCCCCGCCCGCACAGAGTTGCCCCGCCTGGGCGCGCGCGCCCAGGTGCGAGCGGTATACAGGAAATTCCTCAAGCGTCTTGATTCCGCCGGGGTGCGCGTGGAACTCAGCGATACGAGCCTCACCGTGGAGCGCAAAGCCGGCCAACTGTTCGATAGCGCGGCTCTTCGCGGCCTGAGGCAGGTCTATATAAGGGCCCGCTACGACCCGGTCTCGCCCGTCACAAAAGACGACGTGCGCGAAGCGAAGGAGCACGCAGCCCGTCTTCGCGGCGGCAAAGACGAGCTGCCCGTCGGCGAGTAATTGATCGGTCAGAGACCCTGATCCCGCAGGCATACATAGTGACTTTCGCTATGACAGGCGCCCCGAGAGGACCGCATCCTCTCAGGGCGCTTCGTATCTTTCGCCGCGGGCCGCGGCATATTATTCACGGTATCACAGATCGGACTCGCTGAGATCGGCAAAGAAATCCGCCTCATTTATCAGCGTGACGCCGCAGCCCTTCGACCGGAGCTCCAGTGCCCTCCTGATCTTCGACCCGTATGTGCCCCCGCTCCACGCCACGCTGCCCTGCCCGCCTATAAGCACGATGTCAGTCTGCGCCGTCACCGTATTATGTATTATCGCCCCGCCCGCTTCGAGCCGCTCGATGACCGAGGATCTGCTGCCGCAGTCGAACTCCCCCGTGAGGCAGATGCGTTTCCCGCGAATATCGGGGCCCGCGAGCCCGGGCGCCGTCTCTATGACGGGGCCCTCTGTCCGCCGGTACCGATCGGGTCCCGCATGCACGGCGCCGTCCAGCCTGTAAGTCCTGACGAAACGCCCGGGCTCAGTGCCGTTTTCGTCCAGGATGAGCAGTATCTCGGCGCATGCCAGGCTGTCGCTCGCCGCGTTATGGTGGTCGAGCCTGATCCCGAGCCTCTCGCAGAGCGCCGCGAGGCCGTGGCTGCCGCCCTTCAGCGCTGCCCTCGACATCGCGAGCGTATCGACGTAATGCACGGATGATGCTTCTATTCCGTAATACCGCAGCGTCTTCCGGAGCACGCCGAGGTCGAACAGGGCGTTGTGCGCCGCGAGTATGCCCGAGCGGAACAGAGGCCCGATCTCGTCCCAGACCGCCGGAAAAGCCGGGGCGCCGCGGACGTCCTCCGGCCGGATGCCGTGTATCTGTACGTTCCGACTGTCAAAACAGCACTCCGGGTCGACGAGCGTATACCACGTCCGCGCTATCTCCCCGCCTTCGATGACGGCGTACCCCAAAGAGCAGATCCTGTCGTTTCTCATATTCGGCGTTTCTACGTCGAACGCTGTGATCCTCTCCATCCTCCCGTGCCTCCCGAACTGTCTGCGTTTATACCGGGTCAGCGGACCGGCTGTCTCTTTCACCCCGTCACGAGCATGCCCCCGGGCGCCGGGGCTGCCTTCCGCGAAACCGCCTGCGCAGGGCGGCGTTCGCCCTTCCGATGATAACCGCGGCCCGGCTGCCCCCCGCCGCGCGGAGCAGAGCGAGCTCGTTTTCAAGCCCCCGGCCGTGTTTCACTCCGACTGCTCCGCTGTCGGAACCCGACGCTACGAGCACGCCCTTTGAGAACGCCTCGCATACCGCCTGCAGCTGAGTGCTCAGTATCTGCCGCGTCACGCCGCCGGGAAAATCGCCGCGGGCCGTGAAAGCCGCGATCGCGGCGATGGTCGGCACCCACACAGCCCTTTTCTCCTTCAAAATATCGAGGCCCTCCCGGTCTATATAGCAGCCGTGCTCTATGCTGTCGACCCCGGCCTCGAGGGCATCCCTTACGGGGTCTGCGCCGTTAACGTGCGCCATGACGCGAAAGCCCTCCTCGTGGGCTATGTGCACGAGGGTCCTTATCTCCTCCGCCCCGAGGGGCTCGCCTGTGACGCGCCCGAAGTTTGTGAAATCTATAAGCCCCGAGAGCATCAGCTTTACAAAGCACGCCCCCCGGGAGGCGGCCTCTTTGAGCAGTTCGCGGTACTGCGCTGCAGAGTCGTAGGATCTGCCGACAATAGAGCCGTAATGCCCTTTTCTGTGTATGGCAAAAACGGGAGTCGAGTAAGTTATGCCGTACTCCGGGGCGATAGCTGCAGCCCTTTCGCTGACGCCCAGCGCGTCGCCCCCGTCGCGGAAATACGTGATGCCCCGGCTCCGGAGCGCATCGAAGTTTTCGCGGATCGCGGCCTCGCAAACGCCGCCGCCGTGGCGCGAAACGGAGGCCTGATAGGATATCCCGTCCATCATAATGTGGCCGTGGCATTCGCTGAGCATCGCTTTCCCCCCTTCCCCCTGTGCCTCGGCGTGACAATCGGCCCGCCGCCGGCTGCCACTATTTTATGACGATCGCCCTCAGGGCGCAACATTAATCTGCCCCGCCCGGCGCGGGTTCGCGGTCGCGACTATATATTGACTTTTTATCTGATAATATATACAATATATTGTATTCACAGATAAACGGGAGTAAAAGGAGGTCGCCATGATCCTGTCTGAAAACGCTCTTGCCGTCCTTGAAAAACGCTACCTGGTAAAAGATCCCGACGGCAATATCATCGAAACGCCCGAGCAGCTGTTCAGGCGCGTGAGCACCGCCGTCGCGTCCGCCGAGAAACTGTACGATCCCGCGGCCGATACGGAGCGGGTCGGTGAGCTCTTTTATGATATGATGACGGGTCTGAGGTTTCTGCCGAACTCGCCCACCCTGATGAACGCGGGAAGGGATCTCGGGCAGCTGTCCGCCTGCTTCGTGCTGCCCGTAGGGGACTCGATGAACGAAATATTCGAGGCGGTGCGCAAGGCCGCGCTGATACACAAATCGGGCGGCGGCACGGGCTTCTCGTTCTCGCGGCTGCGGCCTAAAGGCAGCGCAGTCAGGTCGACGGGAGGAGTCGCGTCCGGGCCCGTCAGCTTTATGCGGGTGTTCAACGCCGCCACGGAGGCCGTCAAACAGGGCGGTACCCGCCGCGGGGCAAATATGGGCATGCTGCGCGTGGACCACCCGGATCTACTCGAGTTCATCTCCTGCAAGTCGGAGGGCGGCGATATAACGAATTTCAACATCTCCGTCGCCGTGACGGAGGAGTTCATGAAAGCAGCCGAGGAGGGCCGCGATTACGACCTCATCGACCCGAACGGGGGAAGGATCGCGGGGCGGTTGAACGCCCGGGAAGTGCTCGATAAGATCGTGGACTCGGCCTGGAGAAACGGCGAGCCCGGCATCGTCTTCATCGACCGCCTGAACCGCGACAACATAACGCCCTCGCTCGGCAGCTTCGAGTCCACGAACCCCTGCGGCGAGCAGCCGCTGCTGCCGTACGAATCGTGCAACCTCGGCTCAGTCAACCTCTCCGCCATGCTCAAGGACGCCCCCGGCGGCTTCGAGATAGACTATGACGCGCTCGGCGAAACCGTCGACCTTGCGGTGAGGTTCCTCGACAACGTGATAGATATAAACAAGTTCCCTCTCGAGGAGATAGAGCGCGCCACAAAGCTGACGCGCAAGATAGGCCTCGGCGTTATGGGCTTTGCGGATATGCTCCTGAAGCTCGGCATACCCTACGACAGCGACGAGGGCGTGCAGACAGCCCGGGACGTCATGAGCTTCATCAGGTCCCGCGCACGCGCGGCGAGCAAAAAGCTTGCGGCAGAGCGCGGCGAGTTCCCCATGTTCCCGCAGAGCACTCTCTCGGGCGGTCCGAAAATGCGAAACGGCACGGTCACGACCGTTGCGCCCACCGGCACGCTGTCCATCATAGCGGGAGTATCGAGCGGCGTCGAACCGGTGTTCGCCTACGCCTACGTGCGCAGAGTCATGGACACGGAGCTGCTGGAATCGAGCCCCGTCCTGCTCGCGGAGCTGAAAAAGCGCGGGCTCTTCTCGGACGAGCTCATGCGCCGCATAGCCCGGGAAGGCAGCCTCTCGGGTATCGACGAGCTGCCGGAGGAGATCCGGCGGGTCTTCGTCACGGCCCACGACATCACGCCCGAATGGCACATACGCATGCAGGCCGCTTTCCAGGAGTTCACCGACAACGCCGTTTCAAAAACCGTCAACTTCCCCGCCAACGCGGAGCGCGCCGACGTGGAGAGGGTATTCCTGCTCGCACGGGAGCTGGGATGCAAGGGTGTGACTATCTACCGCGACGGCAGCCGCGACTCACAGGTGCTCAACATAGCGAAGACAGACAGCGGCGCGGAGGGCGGGCCTTCAGACGGCCGCGCGGGGGGGACCCTCGAACCGAGGCCCCGGCCGCAGATGATGCACGGCGTGACTGAGCAGGTGAAGATCGGCTGCGGCAAGCTGTACGTGACAGTCAACTACGATGAGCACGGCATATGCGAAGTCTTCACGAACACGGGCCGCCACGGCGGCTGTCCGTCGCAGTCGGAGGCCACCGGCCGCCTCGCTTCCATCGCCCTGCGCAGCGGCATCAGCCTGCAGACCGTGATAAAACAGCTCAAGGGAATACGCTGCCCCTCCACTATCCGCCAGCCCGGGATGGAGGTCCTCTCGTGCCCCGACGCCATTGCGCGCACTCTCGAGAAGGTGAGCGCCCTCCTCGCTTCCAACGGGGCGCCCGATATGCCTTCAGGGCCCGCTCAGCCCGCGCGCACCGGCGGCATAACGTTCGGGCTGTCGGGGCTGCACTACTGCCCCGAATGCGGCGACCCCATTGAACACGAGGGGGGCTGCGTGATATGCAGAAGGTGCGGCTACTCAAAATGCGGCTAGTGGGCGCGCCGCGAGTTGTTTTTTGTTGCTTTTCATACCGCATAATGGTAGAATTCACTCGGCTTCCTCCTGTGGGGAAGCCGAAATCAACGCGAACGGAGTCCGTTTCCATGAATACGATCACAAAAGACCTCTCCGCCGCCGTGGGCGCCGCTTTTGAGGAGTGCGGCTACGGCGCCTCGCACGGCATCGTGACCCCCTCTAACAGGCCCGAACTGTGCCAGTTCCAGTGCAACGGGGCGTTCGCCGCCGCTAAAAAACACGGCGTGGCCCCGATGGTCGTCGCCGCCGAGGTCGCGGAGCGCCTTCAGGGCGGCACATTCTGCCGCGCGGAGGCCGTGAAACCCGGTTTTATAAATATAACTCTCACGGACGAATACCTCGCCGCCCGCTGCGCGGAGATCGCCCTCGACCCCTTCCTCGGCGTACCGCAGACAGGAGCAGGCAGCACGGTCGTCGTCGATTACGGCGGGGCAAACGTCGCCAAGCCGCTGCACGTCGGCCACCTGAGGGCCGCCATCATAGGCGAGGCCGTGAAGCGCCTCGCGCGCGCTTCCGGCATGAAGGCTATAGGCGACGTGCATATGGGCGACTGGGGCCTCCAGATGGGCCTCGTCATAGCGCAGCTCAGTGAGCAGAACCCCCATTGGCGCTGTTTCGCCCCGGATTTCGACCCCGAAAAGGATACCGTGCCTCCGCTCAACGTCGATGAGCTGAACGACATCTACCCCGAGGCCAGCAAGCGCAGCAAGACGGACGCGGAGTTCAACGAGAAGGCCCACCGCATCACGGCCGAGCTGCAGGCAGGCCACCCGGCATACACCGCCGTATGGCGCGAGATAATGCGCGTGTCCGTCGATGACCTCAAACGCAACTACGGCAGGCTGAGGGTCTCCTTCGAGCTTTGGTACGGCGAGAGCGACGCCGAAAAGTACGTGCCCGACATGATGGAGATCCTGCGCTCTTCGGGCTTCCTCCGTTTCAGCGACGGGGCGCAGATCGTGGACGTGGAGGAGCCCGGCGACACGGCCCCCGTCCCGCCCGTCATCGTAAAGAAATCCGACAACTCCAACATGTACGCCACGACCGACCTCGCCACGCTCCTGCAGCGCGAGCGCGACTTCTCCCCGGACGAGATATGGTACTTCACGGACAAGCGCCAGAATCTGCACTTCAAGCAGGTGTTCCGCTGCGCGAAAAAAACAGGCATCGTCCCCGAGAAGACGGGGCTCTTCCACATGGGCTTCGGCACGATGAACGGCCCGGACGGCAAGCCCTTCAAGACCCGCGAGGGGGGCGTCATGCGCCTTTCCGAGCTGCTCGACTCCGTGACGGCGGCAGCACTCAGCAAGCTCAAGGACTCCGAGTTCGTACAGGAGGGCGACCAGACCGCCCTCGCCGAGAAAGTCGGCATAGCCGCGCTGAAATTCGGAGACATGATAAACCACCCGACAAAGGACTACGTCTTCGACATGGACAAGCTCCTCTCCTTTGAGGGCAAGACGGGCGTCTATCTGCTGTATACCGTCACGAGGATAAACTCAATCCTCAGGAAAGCCGGGCCCGGGAGCGGCGAGGCCCCGCCGTCCGGCGTCTACTCGGCCAGCGAGCGCGACCTTATGCTCACACTCGTCATGACGGGCGACGCCTACGAGCACGCCCTCGCCGAGCGCTCGCCCAGCTATATCTGCGACAACGCCTACCGCACCGCGGTCGCGTTCTCGCGCTTCTATCACGAAAACCACATACTCACCGAGCAGGATCCCGTAAAACGCTCCTCCTGGCTCGCGCTCTGCCGGCTCACCGGGCGGCTCCTCACGGCGCAGCTCGACGTCCTTGGCATCGAGACAGTTGAGAATATGTAGCTTCTTTACCTTAATGCACTTGTCAATTGCAGGGAGCGGTGTTAAAATCGACCCGGATATATTTTTCTTTTCTTTATGAAAAGCTCCTCGCGGCCGATTCGTCGGTTATCAAGAATTATCTGTTATAAGGAGGACACTATGAGAGAGAATCCGTATCTGATCCGCATGGAAGTTCCTGAGGATTGCATTAAGGTGAGCGACCGTGACGGCGTCTATTACCGCCTGTTCAACGATCCCGTCACCGCTGTCCAGAAGGACGAGATGGACTGCATGCAGTTCCACAGCCCCTCGGGAGACAGGAAGATCGGTTATCACGAACATACCGACGGCACCGAGACGTTCCTTGTCAGCCAGGGCGCTTTCGAGTGCTATTGCATGGGCCACGGCTTTATAATGCGCCCGGGCGACATACTCCACATCCAGCCCTGGATGGGCCACAGCTTCACGCCCATCGAGCCCGAGAGCAGGCTTAATATACTCTTCCAGAGCATCAACCAGCAGTACGGCATCACCGTGCCCAGGATCCACCTGCAAACGAACTTCCCCGGCGTATTTGAAGATCCCGAGTTCAAGAAAATGTTCACGTCCGTCAACAAGAACGCCGGCGAGCGCGCGTTCCCGGCAACGAAGATGGTGCCCGACGATCAGGTCACTCAGCTGCGCAGAGCCGGAAAGGGCATCCGCGAGCACGAGTACGAGGGCATTAAGCTGCACCTCAAGATAGCCAAATACGAGACCTTCGGCGTGAAAGAGGTCTGGGATCTGTTCCTGAAACCCGGCTTCTACTGCGAGTGGGACAACTTCCTGCCCGAGTACCGCATGTTCTACGTCACGAAGGGCAAGATCCACTGCTCCGTAAAGACCTCCGCCACCGAGACCATGGAGTTCGACGCCGTGGAGGAAAACATCGTGTTCATCCCGCCCTACACACCGTTCAAGTTCGAGACGGTCGAGGACACCCAGATGTACGATCTCGACTGCCCCTCCAGGCTCCAGGATCTGTGCGAGGAGCTCAATTCCTACAAAGAAGCAAATCCCGACAAGCCGATGGAGAAGAGCGATCTTCTCGCGCTGTGCAAGAGATTTGCCTTCAACTGCACGGACGTCGGTTACAAAAAGCCCTAATAATATACGAGCATAAAACGTGGGGCGGCCGTCCGGCCGCCCCACGGGCATATATATCCTCCGGCGCAAAGACCGCCATCCGATCTGTAAAACCAAATCAGTATCTGTCTGAGGGAACGAAGCTATGATTGACAGAACGATACCGTTTTATAATATTATCTTAAGGTGCGACAGTTACCGCCGCAAAAACGCGGCGCTGGCGGAGGGGTACTCCATCGTACCCTACAGACGAGGCTATGAAAAAGACTGGGCCCGGCTTGAGTATTCCCTGGGAGACTTTGACTCTGTCGAAGAGGCGGAGAGCTATTTTATATCGACATATCTCCGGGGTCGGGGGCCGCTTGGCAACATCCTTTTTCTTGTGAACGAAGATAACGCCGTCGCGGGTTCATGCATCGCCTGGCAGGACAGGCGCGGGGATTCCCTGGTTTCCTCATTGCACTGGCTGGTCGTTGACGAGAAATATCGGGGTATGGGTCTGGGAAGAGCCCTGTGCTGCGCCGCCATGGATATTTTTGAAGAGCAGGGGAACTTCCCGATCTATATCCACACGCAGCCCTGGAGCCTGAAGGCCATTTTCCTGTACCTTTCTCTGGGATTCAAACTGCAGAAAAGCGATACTTTCTCACATTATGTAAACGAGTATCATAGTGCGATGACCGAACTGATGCGGATCGTCTCGGAGAAACAATTTGAATTGTTGCTGGAATTATCCTAGGACTGAGCATAATACGATTTGCTTCGGGGGCTGCGGCATTCTTCGTTTGCCGCAGCCCCCTCGCTTTAACCTTATTTATCCCGCCTTCAGTGGCTGGGCGCCGGCATCGGACGGCCCGACGCCATCTCCTTTGCAGCCTCGTACGCCGCTTTGAACTTGTGCTCCCTGTTCCAGCGGTTCACCGCTATGAAATCGAGGACCTTCGCCCCCGTGTGGTCGCACAGGCGCTCCATCTGCGAGAGGGCATTGAGCACCCCCTTGCCCGAATCCCCCGCCGAGGCCGCCAGTATGACGGGCTTGCCCGCGAGGCCTTTCGATCTTCCCCAGATCTTCTCGCACCTGCGCAGCCTGTCAATAAAGCTTTTCAGACACTCCGTCACCTCGAAGAAGTAGACCGGCGAAACGATTATGAAGGCGTCCGCGGAGCGCACCTCCGCCTGGGCCTCGTCAAAGCCGTCCTCACCGAACGCGCACACGCTCTCGGTGTTGCAGATGCCCTCTCCCGTGCCGCACATCCTGCAGCGCTCTATCATCAGGGTGTTGATCCGGCTGACCTTAGCCCCTCCGTCCTCCGCCCCCCTGACGAGGCAGTTTGTCAGCTCCATGCACAGGCCCGTGTTCTTCGGGTTGCCCTCCAGTACGACGATCTTCATGCCGCTCCTCCTGTTTATATTATGTTAACTACCGCATTCGCGGAAATATGTCCCTGCTGATTTTTTATATCACCTCGGATGCCGCCCTGTCAAATGAATGTTGGCGATTGATTTTTCCGCCGCGGTCGGTTATTGTAATAATATCAAATACAAAAAACCGCCGGGCGCGGATACCCGGACGGGCCATGGGCCCGGGGAAAGGACTACCATGGAAATAAAAGAACTTATCAGGAACGTCGCTATGAGCCACGGTATGGATATGTGCGGGTTTTCGGGTATTGACCGCTTTGACGAGGCCCCTCCCGGCAGGCACCCGACCGACGTCCTGCCGGGCTGCAAGTCTGTCATCGTCGTGGGCCTGCGGCTGCTCGACGGAGCGGTGCAGTCGAATTTCCGCGCCTATGAAGACGGCAGGCAGGACCTGAAGGGCCTTTACGCGACGTACGGCTACACGACGGTCCCCAACTTCCACCTCACTTACGCGTGCTACGCCGTGGCGCAGGCTATCGAGCGGCAGACCGGCCACACGGCCGCCCCCCTGTCCACCGGCCCGATGACAAACGGCACGCAGATAAGCATTCGCCACAGCGCCGTCGCCGCCGGCCTGGGCGAGTTCGGCTGGCTCGGCATTGTCATCACGCCGCGGTTCGGCCCCAGAAACAGGTTCGGAGTCATACTGACGACGGCGGAGATCGAGCCCGACCCGCTCTATCAGGGCCCGAAGCTGTGCGACCCGCAGAAGTGCCGCATCTGCACCGACGTGTGCCCCGTCAACGCCATCCCCTCCTGCGAATCCGGCGAGACGCGCTCATGCAAGCTGGGCACCTACGGCAAGGTGCACTACACCCGCTGCCAGATAGCGTCGGACGGCCTGCTGAAGAAATTCGGGGTGGAGGACGACTATATAGAAAACGTCGACGACCCCAGCCCCGAGGACATACGCGCGGCGAACGCGAAAAAGCCGATCTCCGAGCGGGGGCTGCAGCACCACGAGTCCTGGCACTGCGGGCTGTGTTTGTCCTACTGCCCAGTCGGAGGGTGGAAAGAGCGCTTCCTCGACAGGGAACTGTCGGGCGGCGCGTCCAGTCTGAAGGTCTGAACCGGGGATGCAGCACAAGGTTACATAATACTTGGTTTACATAACTGAAGGAGGCGCTCCGGCGCCTCCTCATTCTTTTGCTCTTTTGCGGCCAGCTCCCGGCCTTACTCCACGATCACGGGCGGCGTGCCGCTCAGCTGCGACCCGTCCTCGCCTATCTGCGCGACGACGACCTCGTCGCCCGGTTTCAGCTCCTCATCCCTGACCAGCAGAGTTCCGCTGTCGATCATGACAGTGTCTTTTTTCTTTCCGTTTATAAGGACGCAGCTCCACCGGGTGAAGTTCTCCCCCCTGACGACGACGTCCTCCCCCTCCTGCGCTGCGCCGGTTAGGCTTATAACGTCGATCCCCATGCGCATGTCTGTCGGCTCGTAGGGGTTCCTGCCGCGATGGAGCACCCTGTCGCCGTACAGCGTGTCGTACTCGAGCAGTTCGAGTACCTCGAGGTACTCGGCCCTGTCCGACATCTTCTGGTGTACCTTGACGAGAATGCCGTTCGTGATCCCCGCGCGGTCGAGCACATAGGAGGCGAGCTGGTAGCTGTACACGTCCCTGTCCTTCTTAACGAGGCCCGTGTTGCTCCAGATGACGTATTCCGTCTTGAAGCGGCTGCCCGTCTCGATCTCGTCGGACTGTATGTCAAAATTCGGCAGGTGGTCGCCGAAAATCACGAGTATGACAGGCTCCCCTCTGTCCTCCAGAGCCTTGACAAGCTCCTCGAGGAACCTGTCCGAGGCGTTAAGCTGGGTGAGGTAGTACTCGTAGGCGTACTGCAGCGACTCGTTCGCTGCGCCGTGCACCGAAAATTCGGGCGTAAAGCCCTCGATCGGGTCCCGGGGGTACTTCCCGTGGCCCTGCACCGATATGGCGTATATGAAATCCTTGCCGGGCGTCGAGTCGAGAGCCTTGAGCACGCGCGGGACGAGCACTCTGTCCTCCGCCCATTCGGTAGGCGTGAACGTCACGTCCTGCATGTACTCGAGAGAATCGAAAACGTCGAACCCCAGGTGCGGGAAAACGACGTTCCTGTCATAGAAAGAGCCGTTATGATTATGTATAGCGCAGCAGGTGTAGCCGAGTTCCTTCAGGTCGTAGTTCACCGTCTCGCAGGTCTGGAACTGGAGTATCGTCTTGTACGGGTACTCGCCCGCTCCGAAAGAGTCGAGGTTCATGCCGGTGATGACCTCAAACTCAGTGTTCGCGGTCCCCGCCCCCACGGTCGGCACTGTCAGCATGCCGCTGGAGAACTCCTTTTTCAGCTTGTTGAAAAACGGCGTCGGGTCCTTGTTGCAGCTTATGCCCTCGATGTAGCCGAAATCGTAGAACGATTCCATCTGCACCATTATGATGTCCGGCAGCACTAACGGCGCCCTGTCCGGGATCTTCTGGAGCTCCTTCCTGATGCTCTCGATCTTGTACGGGAAATACGACTGCGGCTTGTCTATGCCGCTGTCGACAATGCTGACGAAAAAGCAGCTGACGAAACCGTATTTGTCGTTCGCCTCGGGCAGGTTCGTGAAGTCCTTTTTTACCTGTCTGCTGTTCAGGAACAGCGCCAGGCTCCCCGCCGTAAGCGCGGCAGTCACGACTATGGCCGCTATCGCCGTCTTTATGTACACGGGGCGCTTTTGCGTTTTCTTGTACACGAATACGAGCAGCACGATAAGCAGAATAAACGAGGCTGCTATTATCACGGCCTGCGCAAGGTTCAGATAGTTGTTCAGTATGCTCCAGACCGAACCCAGCAGCATGAAATCTATCGCGGCTAGCGGCGTCGTGCGAAACCCGAGCAGGAACATGTTTCCGACACCGAGCCCGAACCATACGCTGGCTATGAGGGCGAACGCGAACACCCTCTTGCGAAAAAGGAGGCTCAGCGAAGTGAACGAGAGCAGGATCAGGACGTTCAGGGCAAAGTGGTGGGGTTTTGTGAATATGTACACCAGGCTCTCGAACGGCGCCCTGCGCGCGAAAAGCTCGACAATCACACCCAGAGCGATAGTCCACAGCAGGACCTGGATGAACGGGTGTCCGGAAAACAGGCCCCTGAGGGCCCCCTTATTCGGTTTTCCTTTTTCTTTGTCCAAGCGTCTTCACTCTCTCGGAAAAATGAAAATACTGTCTGCATTATACTTCTCTCCCCGTTTTTTAGCAAGTCTGAACGGGATATGTCAACTCTTGCCTCCCCCGCAAGAGGGCCCGCGACCATACCGGGAGGGAAATCCGGGGAAATCGTTAGTTATTATGTTAACCATTTGCGTATTATGCTGTAGGAGGACACCATGTATCGAACGAGGCTATAACGATCATTGCGCTCGTGCGCGGCTGCGGAACAGCTGCCCTGTGAGGGCGGACTTACCGCCGCAGGGATATTCCGCCCTTGTTTATGGCCGCCCGGGGATGTATAATATCGGAGTATGTATTTTCAATATTAAGATTAAGATAAGGAGGTCGCAGCCATGGCAAAAGCGTTTGTAATAGATGTGTCCCTGTGCAGCGGCTGCTACAACTGCCAACTGGCGTGCAAGGACGAGCACGCCGGAAACGAATGGATGCCCTACGCGAAACCCCAGCCCGAGATCGGGCAGTTCTGGATGAAAGTCAACGATCACGTGTGCGGCACGATCCCGAAAGTGAAGATCCACTACATACCCCGCCTGTGCAACCACTGCGACAGACCGGTCTGCATGGAGGCGTGCGGCGCGGGGGCTGTCTATAAAAGGGACGACGCCCTCGTGATAATAGACCCCGCTAAGTGCACGGGCTGCGGCAAGTGCGCCGAGGCCTGCCCCTACGACGTCATCTATAAAAACGAGTCTGAGGGCATTTATCAAAAATGCACCGGCTGCGCCCACCTGCTCGACAACGGCTACAAGCTGCCGCGCTGCGCGGAGGCCTGCCCGACAGACGCACTGCGTTTCGGCGAGGAATCGGACCTTCAGGACCTCATCGAGGGCGCCGACGTGCTCAAGCCCGAAACGGGCCTGCGCCCCAGAGTTTACTACCGCAATATTCCGGGCAAGTTCATCGCGGGCACAGTCTACGCCCCCGTCGAAAAAGAAGTGGTCATCGGCGCGAAATGCCGCCTCGTCTCCGGCGGCAAAGTCTACCACGCGAGGACCGACGAGTACGGCGATTTCTGGTTCACCGACCTCGCCGTCGGCCTGTACGACCTGACGATAGAGGCGCCCGGCTTCGACTACAAGGTCTTCAAGGACATACGCACGAGGGAGTGCGTAAACCTCGGCGACATACCGCTGGAGAGAAAGGAAGACTGACACCTCATCCGGCCGGCTGCGCCGTCCACCTTCCCCTCCAAGGGGAAGGCAGTACCTCACCCGGGCCTTCTCCTCGAGGAGAAGGTGCCGAACGCAGTGAGGCGGATGAGGCGGCGTACCGCATTGCAGAGAGTGGGCAAAAACTGTTTTGAAAATCGCCCCGTCTCCCGGTCGGGAGGCGGGGCGGTCTGTCTATGTCCTTCAGGCCCGCTCTCAGTGGTGTTTATACCAGTCGCGGGCGTAACTGAAGTATATCTCTTCGCAGATGGCGTTCTTATGTTCCGCGTCCTCTTTGCTCATGGAGGTGGCGACTCTGGCGCCGTAGGCGAAGCCGCCGCCGGGTGCGAACTCGTCGACGTATTTTATCAGGGCCTCGCGCAACTCGTCGTCGCTGGTCTCGGGCATCGAGATCGGGCCGGTGTTGTCCCAGCCGCCCATAATGACCATCTTCGGGCCGTATTTTTTCTTGATGGCCGCAAAATCGTTCCCGGCCTGGGCGGGCTCCCAGCCGGTGACGCCCATTTCGGCCCAGTCGTCGATGAACGAATCGCACTTGCCGCAGCAGTGCATCGTGATGAGCATATCGTTGTCGAGCGCGATGTCGGCGAGCCTCTTGTGGTGGGGCTTTATCAGCGTGCGGTATGTCTCGAGGCTGATGAAGGGCATCTGGTCGGCCGCTACGTCGTCAACGAGGTGGAGGATCTCCGGCTTGAACAGGTATATGCACTTCTTAAGCACCTCGCAATAGTAGTCGCACAGGTACTCGAGCAGCGCGTAGCATTCCTCCGGCTCCTCCTGCAGGGCGATGAGGCCCTCCGTGAAGCTCATCCAGTTTATGAGCGTGACAATGAAATCTCCTATCATGACGCTCTTGGGGTTATTGGGGTCCTTGCCCTCATACTGCCTCTTCGCGAACGCGTCCCAGTCCACGGTCGACAGATCCGGCATCTTTATGACGTCGCGCCACTTGGTGATGTCTTCAAGGAGTACTATGCCGGGCACGGGGAAACCTCCGCCCATGGACTCCTCTGTCGTCGTGCGGAGCATGCCGAATTCATCCTTGTCATACCCCTCGGGCGTCTTCACCGGCGGGAACGGGCGGCCGTGGAAATTCCACGTCATCATATTGTACCTGGGTATGAACTCGGGCATCTCGCCGCGCAGAAGGCGAAGGAAGTTTTCTTTCTCGGTAATCACTGAGCCACCTCCGAAATATATAAGTTACAAATCCAAGGATATTTTACATATCCAGGCCGGGAATGTAAAGCGGGTCCCTTCCCCCGCGCCGGACAAAAATGCGGGAGCCGCGGGGCCCCGCGCGTGAAAATGCGGGGCAGGCCCCGGCCCGCCCCGCACGCCGTAGTTCACGGATGGTTCCTGTACCAGTCGCGCCCGTAGGTCTCGTATACTTCGTTCGCGATGGCCATCTTGTGGTCGTACTCTTCCTGACCGAAACCGGACGCCACCATAACGCCGTACACGAAGCCGCCGTTCGGCGCAAAAGTGTCTATGTAGTTGATGACAGCCTCGCGGAACTCCTCGTCCCCCGTCTCGGGCATGGAAACGGGACCGGTGTTGTCCCAGCCGCCGCATATCGCGAGCCTCCTGCCGTGCTTCTTCTTGATCGCTGTGAGGTCGTTCGAGACCTGCGCGGGCTCCCACGCGGACACGCCTATCTCGAGCCAGCTGTCGATGAACATCTCACACTTGCCGCAGCAGTGCATCAAAAGCGGCAGGCCGTTGTCGAGGGCTATGTCCGCGAGCCTCTTGTGGTGCGGCAGGATAATATCGCGGTACGTCCCGACGCTGACAAACGGCATCTGAGCGGCGGACACGTCGTCCGCCAGGCTGATCACGTCCGGTTTGAACCAGTAGATGTATTTCTTGAGCAGCTCCACGTAATAGTCGCCCAGGTACTCCATCATGGCGCAGCACTCCTCCGGCTCCTCCTGCAGGGCTATGAGGCCCTCGGTGAAGCTCATGAAGTTTACGAGCTTCATGAAGAAGTCGCCGACACCCATGATCACGGGGTTGTTCTCCGTGTCCTTGTCCTCGAGCTGCTTTTTGGAGAAGGTCTCCCAGTCGACAGACGAGACGTCGGGCGTCTTTATGACGTCGCGCCACCTCGTGATATCGTCGAGCAGTATGCGCCCCGGAACCGGCATGACGCCGCCCATCGACTCGGGGTTGCCCTTATGTACCATACCGTACTCGTCGATATCGTAGCCCTCTTCCGTCTTCTTCCCGCGAAACGGGTTGCCGCTGACGTTCCAGCCGAAGAAATCGTACTTGGGCAGGAATTCGGGCATCTCGCCGCGCATTATCCGCAGATAGTTTTCTTTTTCAGTCAGCAAAAATCCCACCTCCGTTTAATCGGGTCCGCCGACCCAATAATAATGATTCAAGAAGAAACTGTAAAGAGCATTTTTCGCGCCCGCTTACCCGGCGTGGTTCTTGTACCAGTCGCGCGCGTATGTGTTGTAGACCTCGTCGCAGATCGCCATCTTGCGTTTGTACTCTTCCTCGCCGAAGCCCGTGGCGACCGACGCGTGGTAGGCGAATCCGCCGCCGGGGGCAAAGGTGTCGACGTAGTGTACGAGAGCGTCTCGCAGCTCCTCGTCGCTCGTCTCCGGCATGGAGATGGGCCCCGTGTTGTCCCAGCCGCCCATGATAGCCAGCTTCGGACCGTACTTCTTCTTTATCGCGAGAAGGTCGTTCGAGACCTGGGCGGGCTCCCACGCCGTGACGCCCAGATCGATGAAGTCGTCAAGGAACATCTCGCACTTGCCGCAGCAGTGCATAGAGATGAGCATCCCGTTGTCGAGCGCTATGTCGGCGAGCCTCTTGTGGTGCGGCTTAATGACCTTCCTGTAAGTTTCGAGGTCTATGAACGGCATCTGGCCCGCGGCGACGTCGTCTGCCAGGTGGAGCACGTCGGGTTTGAAGTAATAGATCTCGTTTTTCAGGACCTCGACATAGTAGTCGCTCAGGTACTCGCACAGGGCGTAGCACTCCTCCGGCTCCTCATACAGGGCGATGAGCCCCTCGGTAACGCTCATAAAGTTGACTATCTTCATGAAATAGTCGCCTATCATCACGCTCACCGGGTTGTTGACGGTGTCCTTGTCCTTCAGCTGTTCCTTGCACCATGCCTCCCATTCGAACTTCGACGTATCGGGAGTTTTGATTATGTCGCGCCATTTTGTGATATCATCCAGCAGCACGAAGCCGGGCAGCGGCATAAAGCCACCCATAGACTCCGGGCTCGTCTTGTGCTTCAGGCCGAACTCGTCGATCTCTATACCCTCCGGCGTGACCTCATTTTTGTAAGGGCTGCCGAAGACGTTCCAGTGCATGAGGTCATACCTGGGCAGAAATTCGGGCATCTCCCCGCGCAAAAGGCGAAGGAAATTCTCTTTCTCGGTTAACATGTGGCTGCCTCCGTAATTACTTATTTTGCTCCGTATTTCTATCGCGCCCGCGCTGCGGTTCGAGATCATCGCAGCGGCTTTTGAGCAGCTCGATGAACCTCTCCCGGTCGACGGGCGATATATACGTCGTGCCGGTGAAAAAGCCTCTGCCGCGCTGCTTTATCTCGATGCGCTGCGAGGAGAGCGCCATCGAGGAAAACAGGTTGCGGGACGGCTTTACGGACCTGATATTCCCGTACGGTATCCTCTCTCTGAACGGTCCGCTCCTGCACAGGAGGTGGTCTTCCCTGAGCTCGTAATACGTGCCGAAGTAGATCCACACCAGAATGAAGATCACGCACAGGCTTATCGGATATGCCGCCGCCCTCGCCCCGCGGGGCGCCATGAAAGCCGCCGCGAGCACGACAAGCACCGTCCCCCAGATCAGGATACTGACGGGAACGTCGATCTTTGATTTGAATCTCATTGTCTCACCCCGTTCCGGCAGTCCGAGGCCGACCGGCGCGTCCGATAATGCCGTATGGGCCTGAAGCGGCAAAGCCGCCTCAGGCCCATTGAGCGTACGCTGCGAGCCTGAATCAGTGGGTCTTGTACCAGTCGCGCGCGTATGTTTCGTAGATTTCGTCGCAGATGGCGTTCTTGTGCTCCGCGTCCTCTTTGCTCGTGGTGGTGGCGACTCTCGCCATGTAGGCGAATCCGCCGCCCGGCGCGAGAGTGTCGACGTACTCAATCAGAGCCTGGCGGAGCTCATCGTCGGTCGTGCCCGGCAGCGAGAAGGGGCCGGTGCTGTCCCAGCCGCCCATGATGGCCAGTTTACTTCCGAACTTCTTCTTGATGGCGACAAAGTCGTTTCCGGCCTGCGCGGGCTCCCATGCGGACACGCCCATGTCGACAAAATCGTCGAGGAAGATCTCGCACTTGCCGCAGCAGTGCATCGAGATGAGCATCCCGTTGTCGAGAGCTATGTCGGCGAGCCTCTTGTGGTGGGGCTTGATATATTTGCGGTATGTCTCGAGGTCGATAAACGGCATCTGGTCGGCGGCGATATCGTCTGCGAGGCTCAGTACCTCGGGCTTATAGTAGTAGATCTGCTTCTTGAGCAGTTTGATGTAGTATTCACAAAGGTACTCCATCATCGCGTAGCACTCCTCGGGCTCCTCGACCAGAGCGATGAGGCCCTCGGTGAAGCTCATGAAGTTCACTAGCTTGATGAAGAAGTCGCCTACTCCCACGATGACGGGGTTGTTTACGGTGTCACGTTCCGCGAGGCGCTCTTTCGTGTATTTCTCCCAGTCGACGGAATCCACGTCGGGGGTCTTTATGACGTCGCGCCATCTTGTGATATCGTCAAGCAGTATGTGGCCCGGCACCGGCATCGCGCCGCCCATCGAACTCTCGTTCGTGGTATGTACCATGCCGAACTCGTCGATGTCATAGCCCTCGGGAGATTTTTTGCCCCTGAAGGGGTTGCCGAAAATGATCCAGTCCATCATTCTATAGCGGGGGATGAACTCTGGTATCTCACCCCTCAGTAAGCGCAGATAGTTTTCTTTCTCGGTTATCAAAAAAAAAGCACCTCCATCACGTTTGTGAATAAATTCGAACCTATTTTACATGGTATCCCGACAAATGTAAACTGCCTTTTATTCCGCGCCGGGTTTTTCTCCGCGGCCCGGCGGGGTTCACGGCCCCGCCGCGAAATACTCCTCGATGACCCGCCGCGGCGCTGAGGCAGTGCCGCTAATCATCTCCCGCGATCCGCCGCCACGGCCCGAGACGGCGGCGTTGATCTCCGCGGCGCGGGCCTTCATATCGACGGACCGGCTCCCCATCACGTAGCGGTAGCCTTTTTCGTCGTCCCCCGCAAACACGGCGCAGATCCCCGGGCACAGCTCTTTGCCCGCGTTCACGAGAGCGCGCAGCGAGTCGGGGTCCGGATCCCGCTCAAAAAGCAGGATGTTGCCTCCCGAGGGCTCGAGCCGCTCTATACGGTATTCGAGCAGCCTGCGGCGGAGATCATACCGCTCCTTCTTCATATCCTCAATCTCCGCAAGCACGCGCTGTACGGCCGGGAAGACGGCGTCCTGCTTTGCAGACAGGGCGCCCGAGATCGCGGCGACGCTCTCGCTCTTGCGGCGGTAATCCTCGTACGCGTCAAAACCGCAGGCGGCGGTGAGCCGCATGCCGCCCCTGTGCCGCTCGGCCGTCAGGATCTTTATTATGCCTATCTCGCCCGATCTTTTAACGTGCGGGGCGCAGCATGCGCAGCGGTCCACCCCTGCGACCTCGACGATGCGCACCCCGTCCTCCAGGTCGAGCTTGCTTCGGTAGTCGAGCGCCGCGAGTTCCTCACTTGCGGGGAAACGGCAGGAGACCTCCACGTTTCTGAAGACCGCCTCGTTCGCCGTCCTCTCGAGCAGCTCCAGCTGCTCCTTTGTGAGAGGGCCCCCCAGGTCTATCGTCACGAAGTTCTCCTCCATGTGGAACCCCACGTTGTCGTACCCGAAAAGGGCGTGGGCGACGCCGCTGATTATATGTTCCCCCGAGTGGTTCTGCATCCTCCGGAAACGGACGGGCCAGTCGAGCTCGCATGAGATCTCGCTGCCCGGCGCGAACTGTTGGTTTACATAATGTATTATATCGCCGCCCGCCTCGGCCATGCCGAGGACCTCAGCGCCTCCTGCGGTGCCGCCGTCCGGCTGCTGGCCGCCCCCTCCGGGAAAGAACGCGGTGCGGTCAAGTATCAGGGCGAAGCGGTCCCCCTCGCGCTCGCAGGAGATCACCCGCGCGGTGAAACTTCTTATATACGCGTCCTCGTAGTAGAGCCTCTGCGTCATGTCGCGCCCCCCTCGCCGCTCAGACTGCTCAAAAACCGCATGAGCGCCCTCGTCATCAGGGCAGTGAAGCCCCAGATGACGCGCTCTTTATATCGGTAGACCACAAGTTCCTCCGTTATGGAGCGCCAGCCGTATCTCTCGTCGATGCCTATCATCTCATACGGGAAATCCTTCGGCAGCACTCTGACGGCGGGATAGGTGCGGCTGTAATACGGCTCAGACAGCTCACTCAGCGGGACGAAGAAAAAGTCCTTCACCTCGTCCGGCGAGGGCGTTATCGCGCCGGCCGCCCCGGGGAGCAGCCTCGCGAGAAAGGGCCTTATCACGATATTGCACGAGGGATGGAACGTGTCCAGCTCGCAGCAGACTTCGATGAGCTCCGGCGGGATTCCCAGCTCCTCTTGTGTCTCCCGCAGGGCGCACCCGAGCGCCCCCTCCCCCGGTTCTATATGTCCGCCGGGGAAACACACTTCCCCCGGTTGTGCGTCGATCGTGTCGGAGCGCACCTCATATAATACGGAGTACTCACCCGTCCGCTCGTCCCTGTTGAGGGCGATGAGCACCGCGTATAGCCTTTCCGCATCCTGGATCCCCGGCGCTCTGTGCGCCGCGAGACCGAATATCTTCTCTATATCCACTGTAACCGCCTGTCTGCCCGCCGGGCCGGAGTATTGCGCCGCAGGGCATCGCAGTCGCCCGCGGAACACCGCGGGCGCCCCCGCAATCGCTTTTGAAGAAGATTATAATATAAAACGACCGGTATGAAAAGACGGCAATTCCCCGGCTCCCCCGCTTCCGTTCGCGGCGGGAGCGTATTATACTTACTTATAAAAAAGCGTTAAAACGCGAAATTTTGAAGACGAGGTGTGTATCCATGAAAAAGAACCTTGGCCCGAAGCTCGCCGTCTGCCCGCTGCCCGTATTCCTTGTCGCGACGTACGACCGCGAGGGCAAACCGAACGTCATGACCGTCAGCTGGGGCGGCGTGTGCTGCAGCGACCCGCCGTGCATCGCGATCTCCGTGCGAAAAGCCACCCACACGCACCACGCCCTCATGGAGCGCGGAGCCTTCACGGTGAACCTCCCCTCCAGGGAACACGCGGAAGCCGCCGCCTACTTCGGAAGAGCCTCCGGCAGGGACGAGGACAAGTTTAAAAAAACGGGGATGACGCCCGTGCGCAGCCGATTTGTCGACGCGCCCTATATAGACGAGATGCCCGTCGTCCTGGAGTGCAGGATCACGCAAATCAGCGAGCTGGGGTCCCACACACATTTCGTCGGGCAGGTGTTGAACGCGATGACGGACGACGGCATAAGAGAGGATATCCCTCTTATAGAGCAGTGCGGCCCGATCGTGTTCGGCATGGGCCGCTACTACGGCATCGGCGATATGATAGAGCCGGGGAGCCCGGTCTGAGCGCGTCCGGAGGGCGATCCGGCCCTCCCGAATTTAATTTTTTCGGCGGGCTTTTGTTATTGAAATCATCGCCCGGGGTGTATATAGTTATAGTGTGGCCTTTCGACAAAAACCGACGGTTTGCGCTTTTTCCGGCCGCGGCCGCCGGACCTGCACGCTAAAATATCGCGGCGCCCGCTCCCAGTCAGCGCGGGAGCTGTGACGGACCGTATCATATCGGCGTAAAATCACGACGGCGGGGGTTTGTTATTTTGCTTTTCAGCAGCCTCGAATTCATCTTTATCTTCATGCCCCTGTTTTTCGCTGTATATTTTCTGCTGAAAAACGGACTGAGAAACATATGGCTGCTCATAGCCAGCCTCGCTTTTTACGCGTACGGCACGGTCGGCGAACCCGCCGCGCTCATACTGCTCGTGTTCTCCGCCGCCGTCAACTATCTGGCCGCCTTGCTTATGCGCAGATCCGCGCGGCGCCGGCTCATCCTCGTGCTGGGCCTCGCATTTGATTTCGGCTGCCTGTTCGTATTCAAGTATCTTGATTTTCTGCTCGGGTCCCTGAACGCGCTCTTCGGCTTTATCCCGCCCCTGCGGGGGATCTCGCTGCCGCTCGCCGGGCTCGCGCTGCCGATAGGCATAAGCTTTTATACTTTCCAGGCCGCGTCCTACCTTATTGACGTTTACGCGGGAAGGGCGGAAGCGGAAAAAAGCGCAGTCAGGTTCGGGGCATATCTGTGCATGTTCCCGCGCCTCACGGCGGGACCGATAACGCCTTACGGCGCGGTCACGCGGCGGCTGGAAAACAGGCGGCACACCCTTTGGAAAGTCAATTCCGGCCTCATGGACTTTGCGCTGGGGCTGGGGATGAAGGTGCTGCTCGCGAACCAGCTGGGCAGGCTGTGGAACAGCGTGGGCTATATCGGGTACGAGAGCGTCTCTACCCCCCTCGCGTGGATGGGCATATTCGCCTACAGCATGCAGATATACTTCGATTTTCACGGCTACTCCCTGATGGCGGTGGGGCTCGGAAGAATGATGGGTTTTGATCTGCCGCGCAACTTTGACTCGCCATACGCTTCGCTGAGCATGACAGAATTCTGGCGGCGGTGGCACATGACCCTGGGAGCCTGGTTCCGCGATTACATATATATCCCGCTGGGGGGAAGCAGAAGCGGAAAAGCAAAGACGATCCGGAATCTGCTCGTAGTATGGCTCTTTACGGGCCTGTGGCACGGCGCGAACTGGAATTTCGTTCTGTGGGGGCTGCTGACTTTCGTCCTTATCGCAGCCGAAAAACTGCTCTACGGGCGGTTCCTCACAGCTAAGCCGGCCCTCGGGCACGTATACATGATAATAGTTATCCCGCTGATGTGGGCCGTCTTCGCCATTACGGATCTGCGCGACCTGTTCACCTTTTTCGGCAGGCTGTTCCCGTTCGGCGGCCCCGGGGTAAACGTCTACGCGCTCGATTATGTGAAATACGGCAAAATGCACTGGGCGGCCCTCCTGGCCGGACTTTTGTTCTGCACGCCGTACCCCGAAAGGCTCTACAGGAAGATCAAGGGCAGCCCGCTGTGCACCGTTTTCCTCCTTATCGTCTTCTGGGCGAGCATATACTTTCTTTACAAAGGACTTGACGACCCGTTTGTTTACTGCAAATTCTGAATCATACCGCGCAAGCGTTGAAAGGGGTGGCCGCAGGTGAAAAGCCGCATTCTTAAAAACTCGTTCGTGGTGCTCCTCGCGCTCACGTACCTCTTAGCCATCCCTCTGCTGGCCGCCCGTCTGTTCGGGACGGAAGAGAACGTCACAGCCTCAGTCGCAAGCACGGCTCATGCGGCCGAGCCCGAGCCGCTGCTCTATAACGATCCCGGAAAAGACGCCGGCCCGGCCTCACCCCCGGACGGCGGCGATAGCGGGGGCGGAACGGACGCGCCCGCGCTGCCGGACGATCCCAAACAGAGCGCGGACCCGTCCGCGGAGGAGAGCCCGCCGGAGGCCGGCGGGACGGCCGCTCCGGACACTGCCGGCCCCTCTTCCGCGCCGCAGGGCGGCACTCCCGAAACCCAGAGACCCGTGCAGACCGGTATGCCCGGCGAAGAGCAGGCTCCGTCCACTGCCCCCGGGGAAACAGGCGCCGCCGAAACGGCCCCCTCTTCGGGTCCGCCGTCAGGTTCCGGCGACGCGGCGCAGGCCGACACCCCTCCCCCGCTGACAGAGTACCCTCCGGATCCGGAGGGCGGCGCCGTTACACAGGACACGCCCCCGGCACAGAGGCGTGGAACCTTCTCCACCGTAACGAAGGATTATTTCGATACCGCCCTCTTTATCGGCGACTCCAGGACCGTGGGCCTGCGCGAATACGGGGACCTCGATAACGCGGACTATTTCGCGGACGTGGGCATGAGCGTCTTCAGCGCTTTCTCAACGAAAGTATCCATACCCGGCGTCGGAGGGACGGGCCTTGAAAATCTTCTCGGCACAATCGTCTACGAAAAAATCTACATTATGCTGGGCATCAACGAACTCGGCTACGACTACGACACAGTTGTCACTAAATACGCCGAGGTCGTCGGAAAGATCCGGGACCTCGCCCCCGACGCGATAATATTTGTCTGCGCGAACCTCCACGTCTCGGAGGGCAGATCCTCGAAGGACAGCATTTTCAACAACCCGAATATCGACAAACTGAACGGCGATATCTCGCGGCTGGCCGACGGGGAAACTATCTTCTACCTCGACATAAACCCTGTGTTTGACGACGGCTGCGGAAACCTAAGCTCGGAGTGCACGGGCGACGGTACGCACCTCTACGCGAAATATTACAAGCCGTGGAGCGACTGGCTGCTTACGATGGGCATCAAGGTTTAGCGAGAACCGCATTTGAACCGGCCGCGCCCGCGCCGGAAAGCACAGGAACCGAAATTGAAAAATCCTCCGGCCCGGGATGCGTCGGGCTCGCTTCGACAGAGGGCCCCGACGGCCGCGGAGTCTGCGGATACGTTCATTTTACCCGGGCCGGGAGATATTCACCGCTTCCGTATTCACCGCTTCAATAGAGCAATTCCGTGCGACGGCCTGAGGCCGCCGTACTCTTTATGCTGAAACGGCAGCATGAATTCCCCTGCTCCGGACCGAGCCGATAACCGGAGGAGTTCAGGATAAAACTCCCCGCTTTGTTCCGGCATCGAAAGAAAACTTATGTTTCCCCGCCGTTGTCTGATTTGACCAAATTATCCGTCTTTGCACGCTCTTGTATCGGGAAGAATAACATATTGACAAAATATTCATTCTGAATTATCCTCATTGGAGAATAATGTTTCCGAGCTGTGAAGCCTACGGCGCCGCTATGGTTCGCAGCCTGACTTTCCTGTTGAAAGTCGACGAGTTATGCCGGAAACCGGCATAGCTTTCCATGTTTGAGAAGGAGACATGCTTGAAGGCCCTCCCCGGGTCTATCCGTTTGCGTATGTGCGGGCGAGCTGTCACTTTACGACAGCCCGCTTTTTGTTTCGGCAGGGCTGCGCTGTACGATCCCTGCGCGCCGGTGCGGACAGCCGCGCCTAAAAAAGCGGCACAAGACGTACCTCCGGTATTGCGCACTTCGGCGGGAATAAGACAAACGGCCGCATCGCGGAACGCGGCAGCGATAATCTGCACGGAGCCGGGGCAAAGACCGGTTCGGGAGAGGTTCATGAAAAAGATTGAAACGAAACGGCCCTATCGCATTATCATTATCATCCTGTTCGCCGTGCTTCTGGCGGCGGTCATCGGCTCCATCGCGCTGGGGCGTTATCCGATCCGACTTAAGGAGACGCTCGGCATCCTCGGCTCAAAGGTTTTCGAAATTAAGCCGTTCTGGTCGGCCACGCAGGAATCGCTGCTGCTCAATCACCGCCTGCCCAGGATCATAGTCGCCTGTCTGGTCGGCTGCTGTTTGTCCGCAGCCGGAGCTTCATACCAGGGCGTGTTTCAGAACCCTATGGCGGCCCCGGACATCCTGGGAGCATCCTCGGGAGCCGCTTTCGGCGCCGCTCTGGCGATATTGCTTGATCTTGGCGGAGTGATGACCGTTATCTTCGCGTTCTGCTGCAGCATTCTGGTCGTCCTGCTTGTGATATATACCGGCAGCCGCGCAAAAGGCAAGCGGGTGCTGGGGCTCATATTGTCAGGCATAATGATAAGCTCGCTCGTCTCGTCAGGCACTTCTTTCATCAAACTCGTGGCTGACCCGGAGGACCAGCTCCCGGCGATAACGTACTGGCTCATGGGCAGCCTTAACGGAACTTCCCCGCGCGACGTCGCGTTTGCCTTTTTCCCCATGTTTGCAGGCCTTATTCCGCTTCTGCTTCTGCGCTGGCGAATCAATATTCTGACGCTAGGCGACGAAGAGGCGGCGACTATGGGAGTAAACGCGAAGCGCCTGAGAATGGCGGTGATCATATGCGCCACCCTCGTCACGGCGGCGAGCGTTTCCGTCAGCGGCATGATCGGCTGGGTCGGACTCGTGATCCCGCACATATCCCGTCGGCTCACAGGCAACAACTACAAACATCTTTTGCCGGCCTCAATGCTTTTCGGCGCGATCTTCCTGCTGCTGGTCGACGACGTATCGCGCAATCTCCTGACTACGGAGATCCCCATAGGCATCCTCACCTCGCTCATCGGCGCACCGTTTTTCATCTATCTGATCTCAAAGGACGGAGAACAGCTATGAGTTTGAAAGCAGACGGTCTCTCCTTCGCGTACGGGGCGCGAAAAGTTCTGAAATCTGTATCATTTTCGGCTGAATACGGTGAATTTATCTCCGTTCTCGGGCCGAACGGCGCCGGCAAAAGCACGCTGTTCCGCTGTATGCTCGGACTGCTGACTCCTGCGGGCGGGGATACGTTCATAGACGGCAAAAGCGTTTCCCGTCTTACCGCGCAGCAGCTCGCCGGGAGCATTGCGTATATCCCCCAGTCCCATAAACCCGTGTTCAATTATTCCGTATTCGACATGGTACTCATGGGTACAGCCGCGCAGCTCGGCAAGTTCTCTTCCCCCGGCGCAGCGCAGAAGCGGCATGCGGAGGAGGCGCTGGAGCAGCTCGGTATATGCAGCCTGCGGGATCGCGGATACCGCGCCATCAGCGGCGGCGAACGCCAACTGGTACTTATCGCGCGAGCGATCGCCCAGAAGGCAAAGATACTGGTGATGGATGAGCCGTCCTCCAGCCTTGATTTCGGCAACAGAATAAAAGTCATGCAGATTATCAAAGACCTGACCGGCAGCGGCTATACGGTCGTGCAGTCGACCCACGACCCCGATCAGGCATATACCTATTCCGATAAAATCCTCGCGCTCTACGACGGGGCGGTAGCAGCCTGGGGAACGCCCCAAAATACGGTATGTGATTCTCTTATATCCCGCCTTTACGGTGTGGACGTGGAGATTTGCAGTTTGCACGGAGACAGTGTAAGAGTATGTATTCCCACGAAATAAGGTAAAAAGGAGAAAACCATGATGAAAAAACCGATAGCCCTGCTGCTCATGCTTGCCGCGGTTTTCAGCCTTGCGGCTTGCTCATCCGCCGCAAACCGGTCTGAAACCAATACGCCCTCTCCCTCCGCGAGCGCTTCTGCCGCAGCCGAAACGCCCACCCCCGCTCCGAGCGCTCCCGCAGAAACGAATACGCCCGCTCCCCAGGAGACGCCGGCGGGTTCCCGCATGTATACGGACGACTGCGGCCGTCAAGTCGAGATCCCCGCCGTCATCAGCCGGTTTGTTCCTTCGGGATCGATGGCGCAGATAGTCCTGTTTGCCATCGCGCCCGAGATGTTCGTCGGCTTTGCCGCCGAATGGGACGACGCGGCGAAAGGCATGATTCCGGATCAATACTTCGATCTCCCCTATTTCGGTCAGCTGTACGGCACCGCGGATCTGAACGTCGAGGAGCTGGCCAAGTCCGAGCCGCAGCTGATCATAGACGTAGGCGAGGCAAAAAAATCGATCGTTGAAGACATGGATATGCTGCAGACACAGACCACGATCCCGGCAATACATATCGACGCGTCGCTGGCTACAATGCCCGATGCTTTCCGCAAACTCGGCGAACTTCTCGGGAAAGAAGAAAAAGGCGAAGAGCTGGCGCAATTCTGCGAGAAGACATACAGCCGCACGCTGAAGATCATGGATAACGTTGGTGAGAAAAACAAGGTCAAAGCCCTCTATATAACAGGGGAGCAAGGGCTCAACGTTCTGGCAAAGACCTCTTTCCACGCGGAGCTCATCGATATGCTCGTCGACAATCTTGCTGTTGTCGAAAACCCCTCCGGTAAGGGCTCGGGCAACGAGGTCACGATGGATCAGCTCCTTATATGGAACCCCGACTTTATAATTTTCGCTCCTCAGAGTATCTACTCCACAGTCGGCGAAACGGAAACCTGGAATTCCATGAAAGCCATATCAGAAGGCAAATATGTCGAAACTCCCTCAGTTCCGCACAACTGGATGGGCTCACCTCCCTCTGTCCAGCGATATCTCGGTATGATCTGGCTGCCGGTCGTGCTGTACCCCGAATACTGCGATTACGACGTAAAGGCCGAGATTCTGGAATACTACAGGCTGTTCTACGGCTGTGAGCTCAGCGACGCGCAGTATGAGGCGCTCACCGCCAACGCATTCATCGACTGATGCACGCATTGATCGTCGGCGCTGTTGGCGTGGGCAAGAGCACGCTGATCAGCAAGGTGCTGAAGGAACTTAACTGCTCCGCCGCGGGCTTTCTGACAAAGAAAGAAGATTCCCTCGCCGATCCGGCGAAAGGAAGCCCCTTATATTTCTACGAAGTCGGCGCTCACGGCGAGCCGGTACGAAAACACCTGTTCGGTTACTGCAAGGACAAGGTCCCGCTTACTTTTCCCGAAGCGTTTGACGCGGCCGCGGGATACGTCGGATCGATCTGCGGCGGGGACGTTATCGTGATGGACGAGATCGGCACCATGGAGGCCGTCTCCCCCCGCTTCCGTTCAGCGGTTTTGAGCATACTGGACGGCAGCGTCCCCGTGATCGCCGCGGTCAAAGACAAAGACGCGCCCTTTCCGGAAGCGGTGCGTTCGCACCCGAACTGCCGCTGCTTCACCGTGAACACGGAAAACCGCGACAGGCTGTTTGAGCAGGTCCTGGCTTTTATGAAGGAGCAGCTGGCAGGAGGATAGCACGGTCGCAAAGGACCGCACGAAGGGTTTGATATACTCCCTTCGTGCGGTCTTTGATTGCGGCTTTATTAATGCTTTACGGTACGTTCGACCCGGTCATGCCTGTTTTTAATCCGCAAGCTGGTCCGGGAAAAAGTCCTCAATGGGGATGCTGTAGTCCGGCGGGCCGACCGCGCTGCCGTCCGCGAGGACGGATATCGTATCGGGATCCAGCACCCCGCGGCTGTCCAGCCCGGCTTTTACCTGAAGGCTGAAGTTCCCCTGCTGCTCGACGCCCTCGTCACTCCCGATGTCCCAGCCTTTGCCCAGATGGTACATCGTCCAGAAGAACGTCGCCGTGCACTCGCCGCTTTGCACCGTCTCCTCGTAGTTCGTGATCTCGTAGTGCAGGCCGTCGTAATAGGGCGAGTAGACCTCGGTAAACAGCGCGGTCAGATAGGACTCGATCTGCTCCCTTATCGCCGGTACCTCCGCCGTCTCCTGACCGGGCTCCGTCCCCTGATCCGTTTCAGCGGCGTCCCCGGCGCTCTCCTCAAGTTCGTCTGACCAGTTCACGTTGCCCGAGTTGTCGACTATCGTCCACTTGCCGCTCCGGGTATCCCGCGTCAGGTAGAAGTACTGGACGACGTCGCCGTCGCTCCTCGTCGTCAGAGTGTGGTCGTATTCCGCGTAGTATTCGGCTTTCACGACGATAAAGTTATCTTTAAGATACTCGTCGCTCCATCCCCGCCGCTCGGCTATCACGCCGCTGATGAACCTCTCCACCACGCGCTCCGTCTCCGCCTCGTCGACTTCAACGCTCTTTACTTCGATGCTTATCGTGTAGTCCTTGCCCGCCTGGTTCTCGAGGGCCGAACGCACGGTCTCCACAGGGTCCTTTGCCGGACGCTGTATCCACAGGTCGCCGCCGGTCGCGACGTAGTAGGTGAACGCGCACAGCAGCAGCGCGGCGGCGACCACGGCCGCTATAAACGCGGGCTTTCTCAGCAGCGTCACGATCTTTGCTCTCCGGGTCAGAACGCCCGAAGGACACGCCTCCGTGACGAATCTATCCGAAATATTTCCTATTGAATATATCAGTTTTTCGTTATTCACAGCACTACTCCCTCCCTTTCAAAATATGCTCTGAGTTCGTTTCTTATCCGGAACAGCGCGGATTTGATCCTGCTCTCGCTCATGCCCGACTGCTCCGCCATCTCCTTGATCGGCATCAGATACCAGTACCGCTGCACGAACAAGACCCGCTTCTCCTTCGGCAGCCCCTCCAGGAACCTGTCGAGCTGCCGCGCCAGTTCTTTTTCATCTATCTCCTGCTCGACCCCATTAGGCGACGGGAGCACTTCGTCCAGCTCGTGAATCGCCACCCCGGCCTGAGAGCGCCCGCGTTTTTCGGCGTTGTACTGCCTGAATCTGTCCAGCGAGAGATTGCGCGTGATCCTGCCCAGAAAAGCCGCCAGGCAGTCCGGACGTTTCGGCGGCATTGCGTTCCATGCGTGCAGATATGTATCGTTGACGCACTCGTCGGCGTCTTCGTTGTTATGCAGTATGTTATACGAAACGGAATGACAGTACCGGGAATACTTTTTCGCCGTCTCGCCTATGGCGGCCTCGGAGCGCTCCCAATACAGATCTACGATCTTGCTGTCTTCCACGTTATTCACCTCCCGTCACCCTCTGTTGAAAGGCCTTCCACCCATATACACGATAAAAATCATATTTCGTTGCGCGTGTGTATGAATTTTGCGGAAAATATGTTATAAATTATAGCATACGCCGATCTCGGGCCAAAACCGGCGTTAGCCGCGATCGCTTAGGAAAGGCAGGTACTATTTATCATGAAAAAATCAGGGGGCAAGACAGTCCGGAACATCATTCTCACGATCGTGTTCGCGCTGCTGTATTTCTATTTCAAGCTGCCCGCCATAAACTTTAAACACCCCGGCTTCTACGGATTTTTTGTCGTCGTGATGCTGTTTTACTGCGCTCTGACGATATACACGGGGAAGATGCTCAGGGAGTCCGTATCCGGCGCCGACCTGTGGTACAAGATCAAAAAAAAGTGCGGCGTACCGCTCGCGATAGCCTGCGCACTGATCGTTATCCAGATAATCGGCGGCATAATCGGCTCCCCCATCATCAGAGCGTCCGCCTACAGCAAGCTCCTCCCGATGGAGCGGGGCACTTTTGCCGAGGACATCGCCGAGATATCTTTTGACAAGATCCCGATGCTGGACTCCACCTCTGCCGATACGCTCGCAAACCGCAAGCTGGGCGAGCTGAGCGACCTCGTCAGCCAGTTCAACGTGGACCCCTCCTCCGTGCAGATCAACTTCCGCGACAAACCCGTCCGCGTGACATACCTTCATTACGGTGACTTCTTCAAATGGCTGAACAACTCTCCGAAGGGCATTCCCGCCTATATGGTCATCGACATGGTGACACAGGAGGTGACCGTTCCGCGCCTTGAGAAAGGGATGCGCTACTCCCCCTCCGAGTACTTCTTCCGCGACGTGGACAGGTACCTCAGATTCAAATACCCGACGTATATATTCTCCGACACGAACCTGGAGCTGAACGAGGAGGGCGAGCCGTACTGGGTCGCCTCCGTCATGACCAAGCGGATCGGCCTGTTCGGCGGCAAGGACATCGAAGGCGCCGTGCTGCTCAACGCCGTCACCGGAGAGAGCACGTATCTTGACGTAAAGGACATCCCCGCCTGGGTCGACAGGGTCTACGACGCGGATCTTATAATCGAGCAGTACGACTACTACGGCCGCTACCACAACGGCTTTTTTAACTCCCTCTTCGGCCAGCGCGGCGTGACGGTGACGACGGACGGGTACAACTACCTCGCCCTGGACGACGACGTGTGGATGTACACGGGCGTCACCTCCGTGGGCGGCGACGAATCTAACATAGGCTTCATACTCGTCAACCAGCGCACAAAGGAAGCGAAATACTACGCCATCGCGGGGGCCGAGGAATACTCGGCAATGAATTCCGCGGAGGGGGCGGTGCAGCAGTACCGCTACAGCGCGACTTTCCCCCTGCTGCTGAACATCTCCGGCCAGCCCACCTATTTTATGGCGCTCAAGGATTCCTCCCAGCTCGTCAAGATGTACGCCATGGTCAACGTGCAGCAGTACCAGATAACGGCGACAGGCACCACGGTCGCCGCCTGCAAAGAGAACTATCTGGCAAGCCTGTACAACGCGGGCCTCATAAAGCCGGAGGATACCGGGACATCCGAAACCCCCGACTCCCTGACCGTGACGGGCGAGATCGCCGAGATACGCTCCGCCGTGCGCGCAGGCAGCACCGTGTTCTATATAAGGCTCGAGGGCGACGACTTCTACTACCTCATCTCAGTGGAGGACAGCGAGCTCGCCGCCGTGCTAAACGAGGGCGACAAGGTCACGCTCGTCTCCTCAGCCACTGAGGGCGAGCTGCGCGAGGCAGTGTCGGTGGTGCGCGCGCCCTGAAGACCGGAGCAAAACAGACCAAAAAGGGCGCGTTGCAAAACGAGCCTCGAAAAAACAACGAATCGGTCAGCCCGAAAGGGTTGGCCGATTCATTGTTTTGCGTTAAAGGGGAAGGCAGTACCTCATCCGAGCGGCCCTCAGTCAGCTTAATATCCCTTTTGAATCGCTCAGTCGAAGACCACGGCCACTTTGCCGCAGCGGCCTTCGGCCATGAGGGCGTAAGCTTCGGAAACGTTGTCCAGCGTGAACCGGTGCGTTACGAGGTCCTCCGGGTGTATGCCCCAGCGGACGAGCTTCTCGGTCAGCTCCTCCATCTTCCATATGCTCGTCACCCAGGACCCGTATATCGTCTTCTGATCATGGAGTATATCCGGGCTCGGTTCGAACTCGACAGTGCCGCCCTCGCCGATAAAGACGATCTTACCCCATTTTCTTGCGGCCCGTATCGCCAATTGGCGTCCGAGCGTATTGCCGGAGCAGTCGACCGCCCGCTCGACGCCGAACCCTCCGGTGATCTCCATAATGCTGCCCGGCGTATCCGGGCCCGACACGAACACGTTATCGGCAAGCTTTTTCTCAAGCGCTAGGCTGCAGCGCTCCCGCACGGTGTCGACACCGATGAGCTTCTGCGCCCCCATCGCCCTTGCAAGCATCAGAGCCGCGAGCCCGACGGGACCGAGCCCCACCACAAGAACGGCGTCGCTTCCGGATATGCCGACCCTCTCGAGGCCCTCGTACACTGTACCGAAGCCGCAAGCCACCTGCGCGCCGTCCAGATAAGTGAGCCCTTCCGGCAGCGGCACGCAGTCTTTCTCGTCGGCCAGTATATACGGGGCCATCCCCCCGTCCCTCTGCCAGCCGTAGGCCGCGCGCCGCGGGCTCGTGCAGCTGATCATGTAGCCTCTGCGGCAGTCGTAACAGAGCCCGCACCCCGAGATATGATACAGGATCACCCTGTCACCCTCATTAAAGCGCCTCATGCCCGGCCCGCATTTCACGATCTGCCCCGCGGGCTCGTGGCCCGCGATCTTATCCATATACCCCTCGGGACCTTTTCCGAGGTGCTCCCTGTAGATCGCGCGGATATCGCTCCCGCATATAGTCGAGGCTTTCGTCTTTATAAGGACTTCGCCGTATCCCGGCTCGGGGATCGGCGCATCTTTCAGAACTACCGTACTGTTTCCAGGCAAATACGCGGCTTTCATAACATTGCTCATATGTGTTCCTCCCAGGAGAATCATTCCCGATCCGGAGCTCCCCTCAGGAGTCCCACAGATCTGTCCAGTCTTTAGCCCCTTTCCACAGAAAGACCTGACCCTTTACAAGGCGGCAGTTTTTATCGATCCCGCTTATGGCTTCCATCTCCTCATCCGCCAGGGGGTCCTCCGTGGTACAAAGAAGATTGCTGAGGTAGTGCTCGCGGCGCGTTGAAAAAGGTATCGGTATCTGGCCCCGCCGGACCGCCCATTTCAGACAGACGGCAGCCGGGTGGATATTGTGCTTTTTTGCAATGTCTTTGATGACGGGGTCCTCCATGGCCGCCGTATCGCTCTCCGTCCGGTCGCGCTCGGGCCGGTTTGGCGAGCCCAGGGGGCAGAAACCTATGGGTACGATATTCTGCCTGACGCAGTAATCAAACAACTCTTTCTGCTGGAAATGCGGGTGGAGCTCCATCTCGTTGGCTGCCGGCCTTATCGCGGCGTCTCTGAGCAGCAGTTCAAGCTTTCGTATCGTCATATTGGACGTGCCTATATGCCTGACAAGGCCCGCCTCAACAAGCCGCTCCATCTGCCGCCAGGTCTTCATATAATTCTCGTGTATGTACGGCACCGCGTGCGGATCTCTCGAGTCCACACCGACCCCCGGCGCGTGGTAATTCGGAAAGGGCCAGTGGATAAGGTACAGATCGAGGTATTCAAGCTTAAGGTCCTTGAGTGTCCGGGCGCAGGACAGCAGCACGTCGCCTTCGCCGTGCATATCGTTCCAGAGCTTCGACGTGATGAACAGCTCCTCGCGCGCCACGCCGCCTGCCATAGCTTCCCGGAGAGCGCTGCCGACAACGGCCTCATTCCCGTATACGGAGGCGCAGTCGATAAGCCTGTATCCAAGTGATACGGCGTCTTTTACGGCTGCGGCGATCTCCTCGCCCGGCACATGGTCGGACCCGAACGTCCCTAGGCCGATATGCGGTATCTTAGCTCCCGTGTACAGCGTCCTTACGGGGGCATTCACCCGGGCGGCCCCGCTGCCGGGCGTGCGGTTTTCCTGGCATACCATAGATATACTCCTGTTTTTTGCGGATTTTCTTTTTGCGCCCCGGGCATAAGGCGGAGCGCGCCGCAGAGGAGATCAGTCGGCCTTTCTTCTCTCCCTGTCATAGAACGGGGATTTTCCTGCAACGGCGAGCGGGATACCCATTATGAGCTTCGCTTCGCCCAGCAGCCCCAGCCTCGACGCCGCTTTTCCCGCGGTGAAGAAGACGCGGTTGTCGATCCTCCTGTCCGCGGCTATCGACACAGCCGAGCCGACGGCGATGCCGAGATCCATCGGGTCATATACGCAGCAGGCGTTGTTTCTGAGCATATCGGCGCAGTCTTTGAAGTGGCAGAGCCTGCAAAAATCGTTGAGGCCGCGCGTGCCTTCCTTCGCGCCGATCAGTACGAGAGCGGCGCTCGCACGTACGTTCTCCGCGTCCCTGTGGAAAATAGGGTTATTAAACTCGCGGCTTATCTTGTCCATCTCGTCGGCGACCTTGAGCATCTCGTCACCAGACAGAATGGCAGTGACTATATGATCCACCCCGCAGGCTTTCGGCGCGGTGCGGGCAGCGGCGCACATTGCGGCTGCGGCGTTGAGCACAGCCAGTTTTTCGGCGTCATCACAGTTCATTATCATGTCTTGTCCTCCTTTTATTCTTGTTTTACTTATTATAACATGGATCGCCGGGAAAATGAATTCCCGTTCGGATATTCGGTCACGCCGCGTGTGAAAAAGCGCACGCGATTTCAAGTTTACATAATACAGGACTCCCGTGCGTTATCCGGCACGGGCTTTTTATTTTCACAGAAAGTTTATATTTATAAACTAATTGCTGCCATATTTTATCACACATGTTTATAACCATAACCTTTTGTGATACTATTCGGCCGAAAAGACACATGGGGGAGGTGCTCCGATATGAGAAGATCCACTATCTGCTGGACATGCGCGCATAACGCCGGGCGCTGCCCGTGGAGCGCGCTGTTCGTCCCCGTGCCCGGCTGGTTTGCCTCCCGGCGCGTCTATAAAGACTCAGGCGGCGTGAGGGTCGGTTCATATACCGTACACGCCTGCCCCCTCTACAGGGAGACCCCCCGCAGGAATCCCGTCGGGCGGGCGATAACGGGCGGTCCGTTCAGAGGCAGGAAGGGCGGTGTCTGATCTTGGGCATCAGGTTTAAAAAGTATCGCTCCGGAAGGGCGCTCGGCGCGGCGCTGGAGAGCTATTTTCAGTCTATCAGCCGCGTCGTCCCCGTTATGGAGGAGACGAGATCAACGGACGCCGCTACAGGCAAAGCCGTTGTCCGGCTTGAGCCCGTATACAACAGCCGCGGCGAACAGATAACGCGCCTTGACTACCCCGTCCCGCCGAGCGTTCCGGGCATCTGCAGGGCGCTGAATATCCTGAGGCCCCAATGGCAGGCCTATTGCGACGGTTCCCTGCATCCCGAAACGGCGAAGGCCGCGCAGTGGGCGATGCTGATGATCGAGGATTACCTTGTCACCGAGCTCCTCTCCCGCTCCAAGGGCGCGGACGGGCTGAAGGTCGTTCTGCAGGAGGTGCTGGCGGGCCGCGAACACCGGGAGAGCGAACAGGGCGGCCCCGCGTCGCCCGCCGCCGTAGACATGGGAGAGAAACTGCGCCTGCTGCGCGAACTGTTCGCCGGTTCCGGTGGATAAAGACAGGCTCTCCCTGCTCAGGATGGTCGATGCGTGGTTTGAAGAACTGCTCGGTTCGAACAACGAATCTTTTATTCCGCTGTTTTTTGACGAGCACAGGTTTCTTGTGCTGCGAGGGGGCGGCGGTTCCGGAAAGAGCATATTCGCCGGTCGGAAGATCCTCGAGCGGGTTACTACGGAGCCGGGGCACAGGTGGCTCGTGTGCAGGAAGGTGGCGAAGACGCTCAGGGAGAGCTGCTTCAATCAGCTCATATCGCAGGCGAACGAGTATTATCCGCACGCGGGGTTGAAGGTAAACAAATCTGACATGCTGCTCACATTTGAGAACGGGAGCGTGATCATCTTCGCCGGGCTGGACGACGTCGAGAAGCTCAAGAGCATCTACGGAATCACGGGGATCTGGGTCGAGGAGGCCAGCGAGATCACCAGGGACGATTTCAACCAGCTCAACATAAGGCTGAGGACCGTCACCCCATACTATTTGCAGATGATCCTTACCTTCAACCCCATATCCATAAACCACTGGCTGAAGGAGCGATTCTGGGACAACCGCGATCCGGACGCCAGGCTGCACGAGAGCACGTACAAGGACAACAGATTTTTAGACCCGACCCAGATCAAAGTGCTCGAGGGATTCAAGGACACGGACGAGTATTACTACATGGTCTACTGCCTGAACCAGTGGGGCGTATTGGGGAAATCCGTGTTCAACAAGACGGCGATCTCAAAGCGGATCGAGGCCATTAAGGCAGCGGGAAAGCAACCAAAGACCGGTTATTTCGAGTACGACGAGCAGCCTGACGGCGTGCATATAGATAACATCCGGTGGGTGGACGACGGGAACGGGCCCGTCAGGATATACAAAGAGCCGGAGGCCGGCAGGCCCTACGTCATAGGCGGCGACACCGCGGGAGAAGGATCCGACTGGTTTGTGGGGCAGGCGCTCGACAACATCACCGGAGAGCAGGTATGCGTGCTGCGGCACAGATACGAGGAGGATACGTACGCGAGGCAGATGTACTGCCTGGGGCTGTATTACAACACGGCGCTGCTGGGGATCGAGACAAACTTCAGCACGTACCCGGTGAAGCTGCTCGATCTCATGGGATACAGGAACCTGTTCGTGAGGGAGATCGAGGACGATTTCACCGGCGCCATACGGCAGGCCTTCGGATTCAAGACCACTCAGATAACGAGGCCGGTGATCATCGGCGAACTTATCAAGGTCATGCGTGAGAAGATAGGCACGCTGAACGACGAGGACACGCTGCAGGAGATGCTGACGTTCGTCAGGAACGACAAGCTGAGGCCGGAGGCGGAGCCGGGAGCAAACGACGACTGCGTCATATCCCTCGCCATAGCGCACTACATAAGGCCCCGGCAGAGCATGTCGGTGAGCGCGGGAGAGGAAGCCGGGACCGTCGTATGGACGCAGGACCAGTGGGAGGACTATAACAACGCCTCGCCCGGGGAGCGGGAGATGCTGATAAGGCGCTGGGGCAGGCCGCGAAGGTAAGGAAAAGAGGCAGAAATGGCGAGCAATAAAACGGACAAAACAAAGCTGCGCATATGGCAGGAGAGGCTTACAAAGAACCAAGCGGCATTTGACGGCGAGGTCGCGAAGATGGACGCCCGGGAGGAGCTGTACAGGGGCTCTGACGCCCTGCGCGCAATGGTCCGGGGCGACAGGAAGGAAAAGACCCCGCATGTCCGAAACATCTGCGCCGAGCTGATCGAGGCCCAGGTTGACAGCAACATACCGCAGCCGAAGGTGACCGCCTGCAGAGAGAAGGACGAGCACCTTGCAAAGCTGATCGAGGACATGCTGCGCAACGAGATGGACGCCCTGCCCTTTGAGGAGATCAACGACATCATGGAGCGCACGGTGCCGATACAGGGAGGCGCGGCATTCCTGGTTGAGTGGGACAACACGAAGAGGACGCACTACACCGTCGGGGAACTGTCGATCACGCAGCTGCACCCGAAACAGCTCGTGCCTCAGGACGGAGTATATACCTCCGTCGAGGACATGGATTATATCATCCTGAAGATCCCCCAGACGAAGGAGTATATCAGGCGCCGCTACAACGTGGACGTGGAGGATGAGACAGAGCAGGAACCTGACGTCAAGGGCGCTCTGGAAACGTCTGCAGACGACCTGGTGACGCAGTACATAGCGTATTACCGGAACGACAAGGGCGGCATAGGCCTCTACAGCTGGGTGAACGACACTCAGCTCGAGGACCTCGACGATTACCAGGCGCGCCGGCTGAAGCGCTGCGCGACGTGCGGGGCCGTGGAGCCGCTGAACCCTGAGCCGACGAAGGCGCCGGTGCCTATAATGCCGGGCATTACAGGCGCGCCCGGGATGCCTGATCTGACAGGCCTGCCGAGCGGTACGGGGCCTTCTGAGATGCTGCAGCCGCCGGAGGCTATCGCGATCGTGATCCCGGAGACCGCAGGCAACGGGGAGAAGATATGCCCGCAGTGCGGGTCCTCCGAGTGGACAGACAGCGCGGAGGACCACGAGGAGCTGTTCATGCCGATCAAGCGCAGCGACGGCAGCGTGATCCCCGGGGCCATAGCCCCCGGCGTACCTACGAAGATCCCGTTTTACAAGCCGAACATATACCCCGTGATCCTTCAGAAGAACGTGAGCCTGTTCGGGCAGCTGCTCGGGGACTCGGATCTCGATAAGATCGCGGATCAGCAGAACACGATAAACCGCATCGAGGCGAAGATCATCGACAAGCTGCTGATGAGCGGCAGCTACATCACGCTGCCGGACGAGGCGAGCATCAAAGTGGACGCCGACGATATGAAGGTGATCCGGCCCGGGAACGCCGCAACAAAGAACCTGATCGACGTGTACGACCTGCAGGGGAACGTGGAGCAGGATCTGACGTACCTGAGGCAGACATACGAGGAATCGCGCCAGATCATAGGCGTTACGGACAGTTTCCAGGGCAGGCAGGACAGGACCGCGACCTCGGGCAAGGCGAAGGAGTTTGCGGCGGCGCAGACCGCAGGGCGCCTGGAATCAAAGCGCGTGATGAAGCACGCTGCCTACGCCAAACTGTTCGAGGCCATGTTCAAGTTCAAGCTGGCCTACGCCGACGAGCCGAGGCCCGTCGTATCGATGGATATTCACGGCAAGAGGAAGTACGACACCTTCAACCGTTACGATTTCCTCGAGCAGGACGCCGCCGGCGAGTGGTGCTGGAACGACCGTTTCCTGTTCTCCTGCGACACCACGGCGCCCCTCGCTTCAAACCGTGAGGCCATGTGGCAGGAGACGCGGATGAACCTGCAGACAGGCGCTTTCGGGGATCCTACGAACCCGGCTACTCTGATCCTGTTCTGGTCGAAGATGGAGATGCTGCACTACCCCGGAGCGGGAGAGACGCGGGCATACATCGAGGAGGAGACGAGGAAACAGCAGGAGCGGGAACAGCAGATGATGCAGATGATGCAGCAACAGCAGCAGATGCAGGCAGCGCAGACGGCGGGACCCGAACTGCAGGATAAGCAGAGGACCGTTGAGCAGCGCAGAGGATCCAGACAGCTGCCGCCCGATGCTATGGCACAGATAGACAACAAGGCGCGTCAGGACGCCCTGGCAGCGGTGATTGGGGGGCGATCAACGGCAAACAGGTAAATTAGCGGACGTCATAAGGAAGGCAGCGGGAAGCGACAAATCATAACCCTAGGAAAGGAGGAGGCCTCATGGAGAAAGCCTATGCCGGGAAGATCAAAAACTCGGGGACTCAGAACATCAAGGCGCCGAAGCAGTCCACAGATCCCAAGAATGGCACTGTGAAGACCGGCAACGACCTCAGGACCGGCAAGTAGCCGGAGCGCAGACCTGACTACAGCACTTGCTATAGCACCTGCTATAGCAGCACGCAGGAACAGCGGAAAAATCCAAAACAAAATACGCAGGAACAGCGGAAAAATCCACTATCAGAAAGGAACCCAATGCCAGATGACATTGATTACGCCGCGTTATTCGGTCTGGAGAGCACAGGCGAAAAAGAGGCGGAGACCGCCGATCCGCCGGCCGAGGACAGCGACGAAGGCGAACAAGAGCGGGAGGCCGCCGAACCCGCGGAGGAAGACGAAGAAGAACCCATCGAAACCGGAGAAGAAACCGGGGACGATGTTGAGGAGCCCGAAGAGGAGAAAAAACCTCTTACGAAAGAGGAGCGGGCGAAGAACGCAGCGCAGAGGCGCGAGGCTGAGAAGAAGGCCGCCATTGACGCGGCGGTCGCTCGGGCGAAGGCAGAGGCCCAGGAGGAGGTCCGGAAGGCGCTGGACGAGTTCATCCGGAGCAGCGGACTCATGGATCCCTACACAAAGAAGCCCATCACGACAAAGGCGGAGTACGACGCATACAGAGAGCGGTACGAGGCTGACGTGAAAGAACGGCTTTTGAAGAAAGCCGGCATGACGGACGAGGAGTTCAAACAATTTGTCGCGACGCTCCCGGAGATCCGGCAGGCACGGCAGATGAGCGAGGAGGCCGAGACGGCGAAGCGCCAGGCGCTCGAAGCACAAGCCAAGCTGAAGCTCGACGAGCAGATGAAGCAGATCGGCGCACTGAACCCCGAGGTGAGGGAGCTCGGAGATCTGACGAAGATGCCTACGTACCCGCGCTTCTACGAGCTCGTGAAGAAAGGTCTCGACCTGGTGGACGCCTACAAGCTGGCGAACATCGACAGCCTGACCCAGGGCATGGCGCAGGCCTCCAGGCAGGCAGCGCTGAACAGCGCAAGGAGCAAGGACCATCTTTCGCCGACCGCGACCCGGGGAGCGGGCGCCGTGACAGTGCCGAGCGACGAGCTCGCTCTGTACAGGGAACTGAATCCCGGCATGAGCGAAGCCGAGATCCAGAAACACTACAACAAGTACATCAGGGAAAAACGAAAATAGGCCGCCCGTGCAGGCGGCAGAAGGGAATGAAAAAACATGGCATTTAAGATCCACAGCACCGATGACGGCCACATGCCGCCTGTGCAGTATCTTCCGGCCAACGCCGACACCTACGTCGTGGGACAGGCCCTCGTGTGGGACGCGTCAGCCGGGATCCTGACGGCCGTCACGACAGGCGTGGGGGAGGACACGGACGAGGGGGAGCACTACATCTGCATGCAGGGCAAGACTGTCGCCGCAGACGGTGATCCCCTGGGCGTGGTCAGGTCCAATCCCAGCATCATATGGGACGTCCCCATCCAGGCAAACGACGCGGATCTCGCGCCCGGCCTTTTATACACCATCCACACAGACGGGCTCCAGATGACCGGCACGACCACGAAAGGCTGCTGCAAGGTACTGGAGGTCGACGGCAGGACCGCCGGAGACCATGTCCGCGTCATACTCGCGTAAAGGGGGGGGAATAAGCAATGGCAGGAATCATATTCAGCGAAGGCTCCGGAGTAAACGACTCCGTATTCGGGAAATCCCAGGCCCCGATCAGACTGTTCATTGAGAAGCGCGGCGAGGAATTTGAGCGCGCCAGCCTCATCAATGAACTGTTCCAGGTATCGAAATCCACACACTACGGGGAAAAGATGACCAGCATGACCGCGATGGACGGCTTCCAGGCGACCGGCGAGAACGGGGCTTATCCCCTGGACGGGATGCAGGAGGGCTACTCGAAGACCCTCGAGCACATGACCTGGAAGAACAGCTTCTCCCTGTCGCAGGAGATCATCGAGGACTCGAAGATGATGGACCTGCGCAAGAAGCCGGCCGCCTTCATCACGAGCTATTACAGAACGAGGGAGAAGTTTGGCGCCGCCATCTACGGCTACGCCATCCAGGGACTGTCTACCCTGTCGTTCGCGGGCAAATCCTTCAGCCTCACCTGCGCCGACGGCGAAC
>ENA-UOUL01000773-UOUL01000773.1-bioreactor-metagenome-genome-assembly--contig:-NODE-773-length-52527-cov-10.746768_pt1 | contig 52527 bp, 38 predicted proteins | sample MGYA00249838_ERZ747220 | MGnify/ENA primary metagenome ERZ747220 (study PRJEB28778, sample SAMN05720191) | bioreactor metagenome | isolation source: Anaerobic biogas reactor | place: USA:Washington... | reverse complement strand
CGCGCACGGCCAACAATCGGGGAAACAGGGCACTATACCATTCATCGACGGAAAAGCGCAAAACAGGCGCCCGCATGGGGCCTGCGTCATAAACGAGTGTTTTGATGAGGGGTGGCGAATTGGGGGCCTTTGGTGTATAATGCGATATACACCGAAAGGAGGCCATGTTATGTCTATCACGGCCCAGCAAATCATGAAACGGCAGAACGAAATACTCGAAACCATCAAAGGTATCCGGACTATGCGGCGCGGTACGTTGAGCAAGCAGGCGTATCCCGATCGCGCCAAACGCAAAAACGGCAAAGGCGCAGTAGGCCCCTATTGCCTCTGGCAGGGTACGGTTGGCGGCAGGCGTTTCGGCAAGCGCGTGTCGGGCAAGGAAGCGCAGCGCATTGAGGAAGGAATCTCACGTCGGCACGCATTCGAGGCCCTGTGCGAAGAGTACACTGAGTTGAGCTGTCGTCTCGCTGAGCTTGACAAACAGGGGACGGGTTGCGAACAGACGCTAAAAAAAGGGCTCAAGTCGCGGTCGAGCAAAGCCGGGAAGTCGCGCGGGTAGTGCGAGCGGTGGAGCGGGCGTCGGGAGTCGATCTCGAAGCGGTGGAGTTGGCTTTGCGCCAAGCGCTGTTGCGGGAAGGGGTGTGCGTGCTCGAGACCTTACTCGAAAGCGTTGGGGTGGGTCGACGGGAGCAAGCCGTGCGCTGCCGCTGCGGGACCCCGATGCGCAGTGTGGGAGTTCGGACAAAACAGGTGCAGACGTTGCTGGGCAATGTCCGGTTTGCCCGCAGTCGTTACCGATGCCCCGAGTGCGGCAAAACCCGCTGCCCGGGGGACGAAGAACTGGGGATCGAACGGACTTCGCGTTCGCCCGGCGTGCAACGGCAAGTGGCCCGTTTGGGTTCCAAAGAACCCTTTCGGGAGGTGGCCAGGGACCTGCAGGAACTGGCCGGGATACGGTTGAGCCGCAAAGACGCCGAACGGGTATCGGAGCGCATTGGCGCCGAGATGGAGCAGTGGCAGGAGCGCGAACGAATGGCGCTACGTTTCACCGAGCCGCCGCCGCCCGAAGCGCCTAAGACCATTGAGACCCTGTATGTGGAGTTCGACGGCACGGGGGTGCCGATGGTGCCCAACGAACTGGCGGGCCGCAAAGGCAAACAACCTGACGGAAGCGCCAAAACCCGCGAGGCCAAACTGGGGTGTGTGTTTACGCAGACCGCTTTCGATAATGAAGGGCGGCCTATCCGTGACTCTGGCACAACTTCCTTCGTCGGCGCCATTGAGAATGCCCAGACGTTCGGGGAACGGATCTTTGCCGAGGCCGTGCGTCGCGGCCTTTACCAAGCCAAACGGGTGGTCGTGCTGGGCGACGGTGCCGAATGGGTGAAGAATCAAGCCGGGATTCACTTCGGCCTTGCCCAATACATCATCGACTTCTACCATGCCTCGGAGCACGTTACCGACCTGTGCCGCGCCCTGTTCGACCGCGACCTCAAGCGTCTCAATCGCTATCGCGACCGATGGCTTGATGCCCTCGAAGACGGCGCCATCGAAACCATCGTCGACCAAGCCCGCGAATTCCTTCCCAAAGACCCAAAATCGGGCAAGGATGCCCGGACCCAAATCGGCTACTTCGAGAAGAACAAAGAGTACATGCGCTACGCCCGCTTCAAAGCCGAAGGTTACTTCATCGGCTCCGGCGTCATCGAAGCCGGCTGCAAGACCGTTATTGGCCAACGCCTCAAACAATCCGGTATGGAGTGGACCGTCAGAGGCGCCAATGCCATCATCGCCCTGCGCTGCGCCACCCTATCCCGCCGCGCAGAGGAGTTCTGGGAACAGCGCGCAGGCTAAAACCCACGTTTGTGACGCAGGCCCGCCCGCATGACGCCGAAAACCGGGGCTTGGCCAGAATGGTCCTCCTTGGCGGCCGGGGGCGGTTTTTTCGCGAGTCTTGTGTCCCCCGCTGGCGGGGGTGGCCGCGAAGCGGCCGGGGGTGGATTTCAACCCCGCGATCTTGGGCAAGGGATCATGTAGGGGCAGCCCCCCGTGGCTGCCCATAATGACAGTGCGTCCGGAATGTTGCTCCTCTGTAGTCTTGGTGTCTTTGTGTGAGGGGTTGTCCTTCGCATCGTTTTTCACACCAAGGCACAGAGACACCAAGAGCAGGGTCCGAATGGGGACACGTAGTCGCGCCGTGGCGGCGCCTGGAACATGTCCCCGTTCTGCTCCGGGGTTTTCAAACGCTGCGGCCGTTCGCTGGCGGCCAGAGGCCGCGTTAACCGGCGCGCCGCCCCGGACGTTGTTCATACCCGGGCACTCGTTCCATAATACCCGGGATATGACGTGCTCATTGAGCGGACGGAATTCGAAGGAGCGGCTCTAAAACCATGGCGTTCAGGGAATTCATGTGTGGGTTGCCAGCAACGGCGTGCGTGCTGCTCGTGTGCGGATTGCCTGTCGCGGGATGCGGAGAACCCAAGGCGCCCCCCATCCCGCCCGGCATGGTGCGTGTCGGGGACCGTCCGCTCGAGATCAACACGCCGCCCATGAAGGTGGTCGCGCGCATTGCGGAGCCGTTCCCTGAAGACGCCCCCAGCGCCGCGGACGAGCTGGATGCCGCTCTGCGCGATATGGGCCTTGACATGGATTCCCCGGCGGCGGATGCCGTGCAGCCCCCGGCCGATGCGCCGGAGGCGCCGGCGGACGAGACGGTGGACGAACCCGAACCCAGTGCCGCCGCTGCGGAAGAGCTGGCGGCGCTGCGTTCCGATGTCGCGCGGATGCAGGCGATGCTTGACCTGGTGCTCGACGAGTTCGTGATCGAATTGAAGAACGAGAATAACCGGCTGCGCGAGGAAGTTGAAACGCTCCAGCACGCGCTGGAGGCCCGGGAATCGCAGGACGCCGCGTTCGTTCCCCCGATGTCCCGGCCGGATGCGCCGCGGGCGCCACTGACCCCGGCCGCGCCCGAGGCGCCGCCCGCATACGACGCCGTCGCGGAACCCGCGCCCGGCGAGACCATTCGCTACGCCGTCATCAGGGAGTGGGGCCGCAACGCCGAGGAGGCCGCCCGCATGAACAATGCCTCCACCCTGAAAGGCATGATCTGCGCCGTGCCGCCCAATGCCACGGACGCCCAGCTCGCCGAGCTGGGACGCTGGCTGCGCACCGAGTACGACGCCTACGAGAACATCAACATCGACGTGTTCGACGACGTCGAAGCCGCCCGGCGGTTTGCCGAGACCAACAGCATGGAAGGCGGACGCCGCGTGCTGAACGTGTCCCGGCATCCCGCCACCAACCGGGACGTCATCGCCCTGATCCGCCCGGAGGGCACAACCGTGATCCCGCGGGAGGCCGCGCCGTAGGTCAGGTTTCTTCGAGCACGTAGACGGCGGGCAATTCGCGGAACTTCTCTTCGTAATCCAGCCCGTACCCCACCACGAACTGGTCATCGATGGTGAATCCGACGTACCTGGCGGGCACGGGGATGTTGCGCCGGGCGGGTTTGTCCAGCAGCGTGCACAATTCGAGCGAGTCGGGTTTCGCGTCGCGGAAGCGGTCGAGCAGGAAATGCGTGGTATAGCCCGTATCCAGGATGTCCTCGACGATCAGGACGTGCTTTCCCGCGAGGTTTTCTTCGGGGAACACGGTGACCTGGACGCGGCGGCTGGACCGCGTTCCCTGGTAGCTGCGTGCGCGCACGAACTCGATACTGGTGGGCACGGTGAGCTTTCGCGACAGATCGGCCGCGAACATCAGCGCCCCCTTGAGCACCACGGCCAGCACCAGTTCGCGGCTGGCGTAATCGCGGGAGATCTCGGCGGCCAGTTCCACAATCCGGGCCTGAATCGCCTGTTCGGATATGAGCGGCTCGCTACGGCGTCGCATCCTCGACCCGGACCTCCATGTAATGGCGGGTCGACGGTGTCACGGCGGCGGATTGGCCTGTGGCGTGCCCGACGACCCACACGATTTCCCCGTTGGCGATAAGGAGAGGTTGCCGCGCGCGCTCCCGCTCTGTCAAGCCCAGGCCGATGAAATAGTCCTTCAGTTTTTTGGTCCCGCCCAGCCCGAGAGGCTTGAACCGGTCGCCGGGACGCCGGAACCGCACCCTCAGGCCGGTTCCGAGCGCGTCGGCGTCGAATACCTGGCGGGTGGGGGTGCAGTATCCGGCGAGTTCTCCCGCGGGCGGTGTGCGCAATTCGCTTACGGTATAGCGCCGCCCGAACGCCACGGTATCCCCCGGAACGGCCAGGGTCACGGCCGTTTCCTCGGTGCGCAGCGGTTCTTCGATGATTTCCGTGACACCGCGGCCGTTGCGCAGGAGGATGCCCTCGCCCAGGTCGCAGGCCTTGCCGGTGGCGCCCTCGAGCAGGTGGCGCCGAATCGCCTCGATACGGTCCGCGGGGCACTCGATGCCGAATTCCCACCCCAGCAGGGCGACGACGCGGCGCTGCAGGGCGGGATGCATCAGCGCGAAGGCGCCGCGGTCGATGACATGTTCGCCGGTCCGGCACGCCTCCGCGAGGTCCGCGGCCAATCCCTCGAGAAAATCGTCTTCGTCGTGCTGGATCTCCGCCACGCGCCGGAGCGCGTCCCGTACGCGCGGGTTGTAGTCGCGCATCAAAAGCGGCAACAGTTCGTGACGGACGCGGTTGCGGGGATGGCGGGTGTCGGCGTTGGTCCGGTCTTCGCGATAGGGCACGTTGCGCGCCTCAAGATAGGCGAGGATCTCGTCCCGCGTGCAGTCGAGCAGGGGGCGGATGATGCGGACACCGTCGCACTGGCGAACCGGCGGGATGGCGCCCAATCCGCCCGGCGAGGTGCCGCGCAAGAGACGCAGGAGCACGGTCTCGGCCTGGTCGTCGGCGTGGTGGCCGGTCGCGAGCGCCTGGCATCCCCGCGCGGAAGCCGTTTCCAGCAGGAAAGCGTAGCGGGCGCGGCGGGCCACTTCCTCGAACGAATCCGGCGATTGCCCGGCTTCCCGGGGCATGTCGCGCCGGGTGTCGTAACAGGGAACGCCGTACCGGGCCGCCGCCTCGCGCACGAAAGCCGCATCCTGCGCGCTTTCGCCCGCGCGGGTGCCGTGATCGAAATGGGCGATCTCGAAGGGGATGCGCAGATCATGAAGTGCCTGGGCGAGGCACATGGAATCGGGGCCGCCCGACACCGCGGCCAGACAGCGCTCGCCTGCTTCCAGCATGTCATGGCGGTGAAGCGTATCGCGAACGCGATCCAGCAGTTCTGCGGCCTTCTTTTTCACGGGCCGTCTCCCGGCGGCAAGAATAGAATGGTGGCGGCGCACGGATTCGAACCGCGGACCTTGGGATTATGATTCCCCTGCTCTAACCAACTGAGCTACGCCGCCACGCGGAGCGGTAGTCTACCAAATGCCCGGCCAGCATGTCCACTTTCCACCCGGAATACCCACCCGGCATCCGCACAGAGCAGGCGAAATGCGAACTCCGCGAATCAGACGGACGGGAACGATTCCGGGCTGCCTGGAGAGGGTATTTTCGTATTCATAGGCGAAAATGTAGTGCCTGGCCTTGTGCCAGGCGTGTCTTTCTGACGTGTGATACTACCCGGATGGGGGACGGACATGTGCAGACCGGGCTGGAGTACGGGTCCGTCCAACGTGCCGTCACGCGGGTCACGGGTCTGCTTGCTGTTCCCTGCCGCGCCAGACGATATCGCCCTCGCGCAAATCGTGGCGGCCGCCGTCGTCGCGCCCGTTTTCCCCCAGGCTGTAGAGGATGAACGAGCCGCCCTGGGGAAGGTACACGTACCCCTGGCCGGTGAAGGGATCGACAGGGACCGCTCCGCCGAGGTCCGTGGCGACGGCGTTGAGGTTTTCCGGGTACGCGCCGGTTTCGGCATGGCAGGCTTCGAGGGCCAGCCCGATGCGTGTGAGGTCGATCATGGCTTCGCCGCGGGCCTGGGCACGCTGCACCCGCGTCAGTGCGGGCACCAGAATCTGGGTGCACACACTGAAGATGGATTCGTCGCCGACCTCCGCATCGATCGCCGCAAGTTCGCCCTGCACCTCGTAGTACGGCGCATTCGCGGCCTGCGCCAGACGCTCCATATATTCGGCATAACTCTGCCGGTCGGCGCTCAGCATGACGTCGCCGATGGGCGTCTGGTAGACGAACCCCAATATATTGGAGAAGTTGGAGTCGCCGGCCAGGCTCGTGATTGAACTGGCCGGATCAGGCACGAGCGCGGAAGCGCCGTTCCGCATGTCTTCCATGGCCGCCATGCCAAATGCGGCCTCGGTAATCAAGGCATTGGCCGTGGCCTCGCGGCAGTACATTCCGGCGAGCTCCTGCACAAAGGCCCGCGCGTCCCGGGGATCCAGCTGACCGGGGGACAGGGATGATCCCAGCCCGTCATACATGGCCGTCAGCATGGCGATGCGCACCAGCTGGGAGATCACCAGCGGCTCCTCGACCAGGGTATCACTCAGCCCGAGAATCGCGCGGAAATCCTCCATCGCACCGTCGATGTCGCCGGACTGCGCACGAAACGCCGCCTCCATCTGCAACAGGCGGGCCATGGCGCGCAAGGGGGCGAGGTGGGGCAATTCGGTCGCATAGCCCATGGAGAGATCCACCTGGTATACCGGCTCGCCCAGCCTGGCCAGGCGCCGGATCTCCTCGATCAATTCCGCGTGGGCGCCCAGGAACTCGGCGACCAGGCGGAGGTCCGCTTCGGTCCACTCGGACGGCGGTTTATGTTCTATGAGGTCTCGGATGTCGGTGTGGACCGGCGCCGAGTTCGCGAGCTCGACGCCTTCCTTCAGGCGTTCGAAGAGTGCGAGCGCGGCCGATGAAAAGGCCGGCGGTTCCTGCCCGGCTGCCGTCATGGCTTTCCCGGATTGCCCGCCCTCTCCGGGGGCATCCGCTTCGGCCGGCGCTTCGGCGGCGGCAGGGCCGCCCGCGAATTGCCGCTCGTAACGCGCAACCATGAGTTCCCCCCGCTCACGGATGCGCTGCACCGCCGCGCTGTCGCGCCGCGAGGCGATCATGCCGATCGCGGCCACGGCCACCACCCCGCCGGCGAAGATGAGCCCCAGCCAGATGAGTCCGGAACGCGCGCGCTTTTTCATGAGACGTACCTCTCGCCCGGCCGCCGGCCGCCTATTCCAGGCGATTGTACTCTAATGACCGGCTGAAGCGCGGCCGATCACCAAGGCAATCGCACTGAGACCAGATGGAAACCGTCAGTTCGCCGGAAGAACAGGTGCTCTCTACCGACCCCAAGTCAGCGCATTCGCCAAAAGAAAATGCAGATGTCCGCAGGAAACGGCGTTTTTCAACGTCTTTCCGCAAGCAGGAATCCAGTAGGGATCTGGACCCCTGCTTTCGCAGGGGGGACGGGGGACTGGGGTCACAAACGACCCGTCTCACGAAGACCATCTGTGCGGGACGCATTAAGTGCGATTGCCCTGGGCCGATCACTCGCCGGCCGGGACCTGCCCGGGCGCCGGGGGGGCGGGATCCGGATTAGTCCTTGTTCACGAAGGGCACGACGCTGCGGACAAACCCGATGGGGGGTTCGCGCAGCGGCGGGACAAACTCGATGCCCAGCATGTCGAGCAGTGAACCTTCCGCAAGCCGGAGGTCCACAAACGCCTTCTCGAGGGCGATGGTGGCCTGCACTTCCTGACTCTGGGCGGCGGTGAGGTCGTCCTGCATGTCCAGCACCTGATAACTGGAGGCCAGACCGAGTTCGAGCAGTTTTTCTTCGGCGGCCACATTGACTTCCTGCAGTTTGCGCGATTGCGTGCTGCTCTCGACCAGCGTCCGGTTGGTCTCAATGGCCGTGTAGGCCATGCGGACGGTCAGCATGATGTCCTGCCGGACTTTCTCGAGTTGCCGTTCGGCCTCGCTGATCTCGATGCGGGACCGCTGGTACTGGCCGCGCGCGGTACGGTTTCCGATGGGGACGGACCCCTGCACAGTCACCGACATCGAATTGTCGTCGCGATCCCGGACGCCCTCGAACACGTCGTATTTTTCGGGGCCGCGGGCGCCCTGGAACACCGAGCCGCCGACATCCAGTTGCGGCAAGAGGTTGTTTTTGGCGACGGTGGTGTTGATGCGGGCATTTTCGATGGCCAGGGCGGCGGCCTGGATTTCCGGGCGCAACTCGAGGGCGCGCGCAATGCTCTCATCGAGGCGGACCTCGGAATCGTCGGGGCGCGGCCGGTCAACGGGCACGATGCGCTTCTCCTGCAGGGGATCGCCCGGGTCAACGTTCAGCAGGTTGCGGAGCCGGGTGGTGGCGTCGGCGATGGTGCTCATCGCGGAAATCACGTCGCTTTGGCGCGCGGCCAGACCCGCGCGGGCCTGCACCACGTCAATCGCGGCGCCGGTGCCGATCTCGAGGCGTTTCTCGTTCAGGGTCAACAGGCGCTCGGCGTTGGTCATGCTGCTCTGCCGCACCTTCAACTGTTCCACGGCCCCCACGAGGTCCCAGTACGCCTTGATGACCTCGGCCAGCGAGCTCATGGTCTGGATTCTGAGCTGGTGCTCGGCCGCCTCTTCGGAATTCCGCGCGATCCGCACGCGGGCCAGATTGACCGCCTTGCCGCGTCCGCGGAGGAGCGGCTGCGTGAGCGACAACGACAGCCCGCCGCTCCATTCCTTGATGAAATAGTTGAAGGTGTTTTCTTCCCACTCCACGAGCATGGAAACGTCGTATTGTGTGCCCCAATGGAGCTTTCCCTGGATGCCCGCCTGGCCGCGCGCACGGTAGTCTTCGATGGAGGAGACGCCGCCGTAGGCGAAGATCTGCGAGGACGCCTGCTGCTCGGTCTCGGTGTACGTGAGATTGCCTGTGCCGATGGGGTCAAACTCGCCCTTCGCGGCCAGAATGTCCGCGCTCGATTTCAGGGCTCCAAACGACACGATCTGGATATCCAGATTGGATTTGAGGGCGCGGCGGATGCATTCCTCGAGCGTGAGGGGCGTCTGCTCCGGAGCCGCTTTGGCCGCCAGCTTTTCATAGAACGGTTCGAGCTGGATCGCATCCAGGTCGATCTTCTCCTGAAATCGCGGTGCGGCGTACGGCTCCGCCTCGGATACGGCCGGGGCAGGCGCTTCGGCCGCGTCTTCAGCAACGGCCGGTGTTTCCGCGGGACGTTCGGGTTCCGGCGACGGCGACGGCGTATCCGTCTGGGCCAGAGGCGGGGCCTCGGCGGCATGAACGACGCCGGCGGCCGCCAGGACCAGAAGCAACGTTCCCGCAAATACAAGACGTAGGCTGTTCATCAGACTCCCCTCTGAACGGTTCTCTGCACACCGGAAACGGGCTGCTCCCCGTGGTATTAGGACGCACCAGGCGTGTGCGCGGTTTCAGGAACCGCGGTCTTCCCGGCGCAGACGGTCCTTCCGCAACCCGGCCCGCCTGCCTGTTGAGTGTAATGACCACTGTCCGCTCAGTCAATCGGACCGCGTGTACCCTGCCCGTTCGCCCAGGGCGCGCGACATGCGCCTCCTCCAGACGCCGCGCGTATCCGGAGCTCTGGACGGGCCCTTCGGGAGGCGCTCACCGGCCCGCCGTCCCGGCTTTTCCCCCGTCATTCGTCCAGCGCCAGACCCGCGTCAGACCGCTCGCCAGCTCGTACTCGGCGGCGCTCCAGGCGCCGATGAACGGGGGCGCTTCCGCCGCGGCGTAGGCGGCGCGTAATCCCGGAGGAACGTCCACGGTCCCGGCCACCGACTGACGCACGGGCATGGCGCCCCGCGCGGCAGCCCCGGCCCCCTGCACGGCGGGACCGGTCAGAAAGTCCAGCACGGCCACGATGCCGTCGCGCCTGGCCGCCGCGTGTCTGGCAAACACGACGATGGCCATGTCGCCCAGGCGCGACACCGGCCCGTTCTCGCCCGGCAGGGGCGCCATGTCGACGGGAAAACCGGCGTCCCGCGTGCGCGCAAGCCATGCCGATGAGGCGACCGTCATGGCCGCGTCGCCGTTCAGGAACGCCGCGAACCCCCACCGCGGGTCCTCGAGCATCCGCGCGTTTGACCGCCCTGCGTCCCGGAGCGCGAGCAGAAACTGGAGCGTGCGCAGGGCGGGCGGCGCGGTCAGGCCGCTCTGGTTGAGTTCGCAGACCCGCCCCCCCGCCGACCACAGCATCTCGACATAGGGCACGTAGCCTATCGCGTACTGTGTTTCGGGGGCCAGGCCGCGGAGTTCGTCCCAGGTGTGCGGCGGATGCGGCGTCATGGCGCGGTTATAGAACAAGACGCTGCAGAACCCGTCCGCGGGCAGGGCCCAGACCCTGTCCTGCATGGTGTACGCGGCGCGCGCGTTCGGGTGGAGATCGTCAAGCACCCGGGGATCGAGGAAGCCATCCAACGGCAGGATGCGTCCCGCCCGGGCGAGTCGGGCGGCCCACGCGCGCTCGACCACCGCGATATCCGGCAGGTCGCCCGCGGCGAGACCGACCGTCAGCTTCTGAACGGCCACGTGCCATTCGCCGATGAACTGGGCCTTTAACTGCACGTCCGGATGGGCCGTTTCAAATGCGGTCCGGATCTCAGGGGTTCCGAGCGCGGGCGCGATAACGGGATGCGCGGGATACCAGAACGCGACGATGCCCGGGTCGGCGGGCGTTTCCGGCGGCTCGATCAGGATGGCGTCCGGCGTCTGTCCCCGTTCGTCCTCAATGAGGCGCGTGATCTGAACGTGCGCGCGTTCCAGCGCCTCGTCCGGAGGAAGCGGCTCGGGCCCTGCCAGGCAGCCGCAGACGGCTGCCGCCAGAAACAGCAGCGCCCGGCCGCTGGGCCGGGCGCCGCGCACAATCACATGCTCGCGTACCGTCTTCATGGCAGCCATGAACGGCGGGGCGTTTCCAGGTTCATGCCGGGATGTCCGCCCGTCCGGACGCGTGGAGGGTAAACGGATCGACGCGTTCGATGGTCTGCTCCCGGCCGGGTCCGACGCTGATGGTGCACACCGGCACGCGCAGCAGCTCCTCGATGCGCTGGATGTACCGCCGGGCGTTCCCGGGCAAATCGTTCCAGGTCCGGCACCCCGAGATGTCCTGTTTCCAGCCGGGCAATTCCTCGTACACGGGCTCGATCTGCTCAAACGCGTCGATGCCCGTCGGGAAATCGGTGGTCAGGGCGCCCCGCACCTTGTAGGCCGTGCAGATCTTGATGGGGTCGAACGTGCTGAGCACGTCGGGCTTGGTCATCACGATGGCGGTCATGCCGTTGAGTCTGGCGGCCCGGCGCAGTTGCACGGCATCGAACCAGCCGCAGCGGCGGGGACGGCCCGTCGTGGCGCCGAATTCGTTGCCCTGGGCGCGGAGCTGTTCCCCGAGGGCATCGGTCAGCTCCGTCGGGAAGGGGCCTTCGCCCACTCGGGTGGTATACGCCTTCACAATGCCGATCACGCCGTGGATGTTCGTGGGACCGACGCCCGCGCCCGCGCACACGCCGCCCGACACGGTGGTGGAACTCGTGACATACGGATAGGTGCCGTGGTCGAGATCGAGCATGGCGCCCTGGGCGCCTTCGAAGATGATCCGCTTGTCGGCCGCCACCGCCTCATGCACCATGTGCACCGCGTCGGCAAGGTACGGGCGCAGGCGGTCCGCGTAGCCGCGGTACTCGGCGAAGATGTCGTCAAACCGCAGTGGGGGCTCGCCCAGCACCTTCTCGAGCACGCCATTCTTGTATTCGAGCACCGCCCCGAGCTTGTCCGCGAACAGCGTCTCATTCACGAGATCGCCCAGGCGGATGCCCATGCGGTCCGCCTTATCGGCATAGCAGGGACCAATGCCGCGCCCCGTCGTGCCGATGCGGTTTTTCCCGCGAAACCGTTCCTGGGCGGAATCAAGCAGTTTGTGGTACGGCATGATCACGTGAGCGCAGTCCGAGAAAAACAGGCGTCCCGCGGTGGCATAGCCCGCCGCTTCCAGGCTGTCCAGTTCCTGGATGAGCACGGCCGGATCGAGCACCGTGCCGTTGCCGATAATGCACGAAATGCCCGGATGCAGAATGCCGCTCGGGATCAGGTGAAGGACCGTCTTTCTGCCATCGACCACGACCGTATGACCGGCGTTGTTTCCGCCCTGATGGCGGACCACGATCTCGGCATACTTGGTGAGGTAGTCGACGATCTTGCCCTTTCCCTCGTCTCCCCACTGCATGCCAACGATGACATAGGCGGGCATAGGTGGCCTCCTTTTCGGGCCGAACAGACGCCGACTATTGTTTGGGCGCCCTCAGGTTGTTCAGATCGACGCCGGCCTGTTTCAGGGCCTGCTCCTGAACCTGCTGGGCGCGCGCCACGTAGAACCGCTGCAGCTCGGCCAGGGCGCTGCTGAGATGCCCCGTCTCGTCCGGCGTCAGGTTGCCGCTGGTTTTTTCCCGCAACATCATGAGCGTGTCGATAATGAACCGCGCCGACGCGATGTCCACATACACTTCCTTCGCGTCCTTGGGGCCAATCACGCCCAGCGCGATCAGGCCCTGCATGGCCAGGCTGTCCACCAGGCCGCTGAAATTGGGCTCGATGGCATCCGCTTCCGGCTCCGGTGTGGCCGGTGCGTCGGCCGCGGCCGCGTCCGGAGCGTCGCCGTCGTGCTGCTCGGCTTTGGCGCGCGCCTCTTCTTTCTCGCGGGCGACTTGGGCCTTCCAGCCTTCATCGATGAAGATTTTCTTCTCGTCATCCGCCATGAATGCTCACCTCCTGCGCTTCACGGCCGGGGCCCGGGCGGTTGCTGCCGCGCAAACACACGGCCCCGGGTACCGGGGCCGTGGTGCGCTGACAAGACACCCAAACCGAGACGCGCCATGCGCTTGTTATTTGTTCTTGTGGCGGTTCGCGCGACGCTTCTTCTTGCGTTTGTGTTTGGCGATCTTCGCGCGACGAACCTTGCGTCCACCAGCCATGCAATGGCCTCCTTTCGTACTCGGTCCCGTATTGTTTGACGACGCGGCCGCGGCCGCCCGCTATTCCTGCAACCAGGCCGCATCGGGCAGCGGGTAATCCCACAGCTCCGACGGCTGGAAATACAGTGCGATTTCCCGTTCGGCGGTTTCCCGCGCGTCCGAGGCATGCACAATGTTCTTCTGTTTCGTCAGGCCCAAATCGCCGCGAATCGTGCCGATATCCGCCTCTCGGCAATCCGTGGCGCCGTTGAGCTTGCGCACCGCGGCAATCGCGTCCTCCCCTTCCCAGACCATCTGGACGGTGGGTCCCGACGTGATGAACTCGATCAGCCCCGCATAGAACGGCTGGCCGCGATGTTCGGCGTAGTGCGTCTCGGCCAGAGCGCGCGATACGATCTGCATCTTGAGGCCCACAAGTTTCAGGCCTTTCGCTTCGTAGCGCCCGATCACTTCACCGATGAACCGGCGGCCCATGCCATCCGGTTTCACCATCACAAACGTTCGCTCTATCACGGCCACTCCTCAACTGCAGCCCGCGTGCCGGCGCAACGCGTGCGGCCGGGCACACGTCAACCGTTCCCGACGGTTGCCCCGCGGCAAAACCGTTGGAGTATAGCAAACGCCAGGACTGCCGTTCAAACGCCCGGCGCATGGCCGTCTCCGGATAGGTGCGACAGCGACGGGCCTGCCGCTCAAAGCAGGCTCCCGCCCGCGCGCTGTGGACCGGGTGGACCGGGTGGACCGGGTGGAGGCCGCGCTCCGGCAAACGACACCCCAGGGGTCGAACTTGAACCGCCGCGGGTGAAACCCGTGGATCGGGCGTGGCCGGATTGAGTCCCCTCAGGGACGAAAGAAAATAGCCCCGGGTTTCAACCCGGGGTTCACGCTACCCCAACGGAGCCAAGTCCCGTCAGGGACGAAAGAAGACGGGATTAGCGCCGTCTCCGCATTGAGTCCCGTCAGGGACGAAAGAAGACGGGATTAGCGCCGTCTCCGCATTGAGTCCCGTCAGGGACGAAAGAAAATAGCCCACCACTTCAGTGGTGGGAACCCCGTATCCCTCCACCCACGAGTCCCGTAGGGACGGCAGACAATCACGCGCCGAAATTCAAAATCCGTGTGCATGCCGTGTCCGCCCCTGGCGGGGGTGGCCACGCGGAACCGCGCGCCCACTGGATTCCTACCTGCGCGGAAAGACGCTGCAAAACGCCGTTTCCTGGGGACATCTGCATTTTCTTTTGGCGAATGCGCTGACGTGGGGCAGGTAGAGCGCCTCTGTTCTTCCGGCGAACTGACGGTTTCCATCTGGTTTTCGCGCGATTGCCTTGCCCGTACCACGGTGTGAATACCGCAGCCTGCCTGTTGTAGTATGCTGAACCAACAGGGAGCGAAGCGAGAGACGGTGGGGGCCTGTTGACCAGTCCACGGTTTCCGCCTTCCCAAGGAGCGGGTCATGGGTAAGCTAGTGGGATGGATCGTTGCGGCGATACTGCTGTTGGCGGGGACGGGGGTCCTGATCTGGGGCATGGGGCAGCGGATGGTGGCCGACGATCTGCGTGCCCGCCTTGAGCGGGCCGATGGAACCATCAACGCGCTGAAAGAGAACCTCGAAGCCATGGGCAGGCGGGTGGATGCCGCCGCGCAGGAAACCCGGGACCTCGAGGCGCGGGTGGCGAAGCTCCAGCCGCCGGAGGCCGGGGATACGGCCGTGCCGGCGGCTCCCGGCGCCTCGCCGGACACCGACGCGTTGACATCGATGATCCAGGCGTTGCAGAAGCCGCAGGAAGGGCAGAACACGGGAGAAAACCCGTTTTCGGCGATGTTTTCGGGTGAAAAGGGCAAGAACATGGCCCGCATGTCGGCCCAGATGAGCGTGCCGACGATGTACGGGGAGCTGTTCAAGGAATTGAATCTCCCGGCGGAGGACGAGGCGAAAGTGCGGGAGATCCTGACAGACGCCATCGCCGAGCAGGTCAGCCAGGGGTTTGACGCCATGAACAAGAAGAGCGATCCCGAAGCAATGCGCAAGAACGTGGAGGCGCAGGGCCAGAAACTTCGCGCGCAACTGGCCACGGTGCTCACGGCGGACGAGCTGGCGGTGTTCGACGAGTACGAAGCCGGCAAGGAACGCCGCATGCTCGAATCGGGGATAGACATGCAGCTGTCCATGTTCGCGAATGGCCTGACCGAGGAAAACCGCACGATGTTCCGCGACGTGATTGTCGAGGAACTGAGCGCGCAAGGGGAATGGGTCAACAATCCCGAGGTCTACGCCAACCCCGGTTCGGCCATCGACCGCCAGATTGCGGCGTTTCGTGCGGCGCGCGACCGCGTGGTTCCCGTGATTGCGGAAGACCAGGTGGCCCAGGTCGATGCGTTTGTCGACCAGATGGAAACCATGATGAATGCCCAGCGCGAACTCCTGGAAAACCTCATGGGCGGCGGCAAACCGCAGGATCCCCCCGCGGCGCCCGAATCCCCCCCGCAGTAAGGGCGCAGGCATAAGCACAGCGGCGGATGACGCCGGGCCCGGCGCCGCGGATTTTCCGGCGGCGCCGCGGTCGGAAACTCCGGGCGAAAAAGAAGAAATTGCCTCTTCACCTATGGTATTCTACCGGGCGAAGGCGGCGTGGAGAACGCGTGTCTCCGTGACTCGGCCTTCGATTCTCGCTGATTTTCTGAACGCCGGGCCGTGGGTGAGGTCCGGCGCGCCACTCTCCCGGGCCGGTGCGGCGTTCCTTCCGGTTTGGGAGCCAACGACGCTGACACCAGTAGAGGGGTAGCTATGCCGCGCCGAGATGACATCCGCAAAGTGCTGATTATCGGGTCGGGACCCATCGTGATCGGGCAGGCCTGTGAGTTTGACTATTCGGGGACCCAGGCGTGCAAGGCGTTGCGCAAGCTGGGCTACGAGATTGTGCTGGTGAATTCCAATCCGGCCACGATCATGACCGACCCCGGCATGGCCGACCGGACCTACATCGAACCGCTCAATTTCGAAACGTTGAGGGAGATCATCGCGAAGGAGCGTCCTGACGCGCTTCTGCCCAATCTGGGCGGGCAGTCGGGTCTGAACCTCTCCTCGGAACTGGCTCGCGGCGGGGTGCTGGACGAATTCGGGGTGAAGGTCATCGGCGTGCAGGTCGATGCGATCGAACGCGGCGAAGACCGCAGCGCGTTCAAAAAGACCATGAACCAGCTCGGGATCGAAATGCCCCGAAGCGAACTGGCGTACAGCGTCGAGGACGCGGAGCGCATCGCCGAGACGCTGGGGTATCCGGTGGTGCTGCGTCCGGCCTACACGATGGGGGGAACGGGCGGCGGTCTGGTCTATAACGTCGAGGAATTGCGCACGATCGCGGCGCGGGGGCTTTCCGCGAGCCTGGTGGGCCAGGTGCTGGTGGAAGAATCGGTGCTGGGCTGGGAAGAACTGGAACTGGAGGTGGTGCGCGACGCGAAGAACCGGATGATCACGGTTTGTTTTATCGAGAATGTCGACGCCATGGGGGTGCATACCGGCGACTCGTATTGCACGGCGCCGATGCTGACCATCGCTCCCGAGCTGCAGGCGCGTTTGCAGAAATACAGCTACGCCATCGTCGAGGCGATCGAGGTGATTGGCGGCACGAACATCCAGTTCGCGCACGATCCGGCAACGGGGCGGGTGGTGGTCATCGAGATCAACCCGCGCACGTCGCGTTCCTCGGCGCTGGCCTCGAAAGCGACGGGGTTCCCGATCGCGATGGTGTCGTCGATGCTCGCGGCGGGCGTCACGCTGGACGAGATTCCCTACTGGCGCGACGGCAGCCTCGACAAATACACGCCCTCGGGCGACTATGTCGTGGTGAAATTCGCGCGCTGGGGGTTCGAGAAGTTCCGCGGCATTGAAGACAAGCTGGGCACCCAGATGCGCGCCGTGGGCGAGGTGATGAGCATCGGGAAGAATTACAAGGAAGCCTTCCAGAAGGCCATCCGTTCGCTCGAAACCGGCCGGTACGGCCTGGGGTTCGCCCGGGATTTCCACCAGAAGCCGCTCGAAGAGCTGATGGTGCTCCTGAAACACCCGACGAGCGAACGGCAGTTTGTGATGTACGAGGCCTTGCGCAAGGGCGCGGACATCCAGGAGCTGTACCGCCTCACACACATCAAACCGTGGTTCATCGAGCAGATGAACGAACTGGTCGCGCTGGAAGAGGAAATCCTCGCGCATAAGGGCAAGGCCATTCCCGATGAGCTCCTGACCCGCGCCAAGAAAGACGGGTTTGCGGACAAGTACCTTGCCCGGCTGCTGGGCGTGCCCGAAGAGCGGATACGCACGCAGCGGAGCAGCGCCGGCGCCGTCGAGGCCTGGGACGCGGTCCCCGTCAGCGGGGTCGAGGACGCCGCGTATTACTACTCGACGTATAACGCGCCCGACACGGTGGAGGTGAGCCCCAACAAGAAGGTGATGGTGCTCGGGGGCGGACCCAACCGCATTGGCCAGGGCATCGAGTTCGACTATTGCTGCGTACACGCGGCCTTCGCGCTGCGGGAACAGGGCTACGAGTCGATCATGGTCAACTGCAATCCCGAGACCGTTTCGACGGACTACGACACCTCGAACAAGCTGTACTTCGAACCGTTGACGGTTGAAGACGTGCTGAGCATCTACGAGAAGGAACGGCCGGAAGGCGTGATTGTCCAGTTTGGCGGGCAGACGCCGCTGAACATTGCGCGGGAGCTTGCGAGCGCGGGCGTGCCCATCCTGGGGACGTCGCCCGAGACCATCGACCTGGCCGAGGACCGCGACCAGTTTCGGCACACCATGGAACGGCTGCATATCCCGCAGGCGCAATCGGGGATGGCGAGCACGCTCGACGAGGCCCTGGCGATTGCGGCCGAGATCAAGTATCCCCTGATGGTCCGGCCGTCGTATGTGCTTGGGGGGCGGGGCATGGAGGTCGTGCACGACGAGGAAATGCTGCGGCATTACGTCGCGGCGGCCGTCGACGTGTCGCCGGAACGGCCGATTCTCATCGACAAGTTTCTGGAGAACGCGGTCGAGGTGGAGGCCGATGCGATTTCCGACGGCATGGACGCCTTTGTGCCGGCCGTCATGGAGCACATCGAGCTGGCGGGCGTGCACTCGGGCGATTCGGCGTGCGTCATTCCGCCGATCAGCATTCCGGCCAAACACATCGAGACCATCACGGAGTATACGCGCAAGATTGCCGTGGCGATGAACGTTGTGGGCCTGATGAACATCCAGTACGCCATCGCGAACGACACGGTATACATCCTGGAAGCGAACCCGCGCGCCTCCCGCACGGTGCCGCTGGTCTCGAAGGTCTGCGGCATCTCGATGGCCAACCTCGCGACGCAGGTCATGCTGGGCAAAACGCTGGCGGAACTGGATCTCCGGCCGCGGCACGTCCCCCATTTCGGCGTGAAAGAGGCGGTGTTTCCTTTCAATATGTTTCCGGAAGTGGATCCGGTGCTGGGTCCCGAGATGCGCTCGACCGGCGAGGTGCTCGGCCTGGCGGATTCGTTCGGGCTGGCGTTTTACCGCGCGCAGGAAGCGACTCAGTCCAAACTGCCTCTTGAAGGGACCGTGCTGATTACGGTGGCGGAACCCGACAAACCGGGGGTGCTCGAGGCGGCGCGGCAGTTCCAGAACATGGGGTTCCGGATTCGCGCCACCCAGGGCACGCTGGCCTTCCTGGACGAGCACGGGGTGAAGTCCGAGCTGATCAAGAAGGTCCACGAAGGCCGGCCCAATATCGTCGACGCCATCACGAACGGCGAAATTCAGCTCGTGGTGAATACGCCCGCCGGGAAACTGAGCGTGACCGACGATTCGTATATCCGCAAATCGGCCATCAAGTACAAGGTGGCGTATGTGACGACCACCGCGGCGGCCATTGCCGCCGCCCGGGGCATTGCCGCCCGCCGCAAGGACGCGGCGACGGTCCGGTCGCTGCAGGAATACCATCAGGGGATCTCCTGAGCGGGGGATGCGCGGGCCGGCAGTTGCCCTCGGGACCGCCGGCTGTGGTAGCATGAGGCATGCCCAAGACGGTCGTCAGGAGAAGAGAGAACATCCGGGTTATCCTGCCCGACAGCGATAAACTGGGCCTCGTGGTTGCGTCGTTCTGCGCGACGCTGGTTTTGGCGATTCACCTCGTTCTCGGCTCGGCGGAGCCCCTGGAGATCGCCTACCGCGTATCGTTGACCTTCGCGGCTTCGTGGGGGGCCACCGCGCTGCTGGTCCACTATCTGGTCTCGGCGATGGTGGCGGAGGTCCGCGCGGAGCGGGCCGCCAGACGAAGGGCGCGCGCGGAGGCCGAGCGCGCCCTGGACGACGATTCGGGCGATGAAGAGGCCCCGGAAGGAACTACAGGAGAACAGGGATGAAGGTGATACGAAACGCGATGGCGGCCGTGGTGGCGGTGAGCACATGCCTTGCCGCATGGGCCCAGGCCCCGAATCTCGAGGGGCTGGACCTGGTGTTGGACGTCGTGCCGGCCGGTCCCGTCGCGCTGGTGAACAACCGGCCCATTCCCTCCGAGGACTTCGTCGAATTGTATAAGGGCGAATTGAACCGGTACCAGCAGCTGCGTCCGGAAGACACGATTTCGGACGCGTTTCGCATCGGCCTCGCGCTCCGCTGCATGCGGATACTCATCGAGAAGGAAGTGCTTCTGCAGGAAGCCGAAAAGCGCAAGGTGACGCTGACCGAGGAGTTTGTGCAGGAACAGTGGGCGAAGGAAGTGGAGCTCCTGGGCAAACAGCTTTCGGGGGGGCGCTCCGAACCGCTCAGCGAGGACGAGATTCTGAAGCAGGCCGGGGCCACGCGCGAGGAAGCCATCGCGCAATTGCGCAAGGCCCTGCTCGTCGAGAAGATGCGGGAGATCATCGCGAAAGAAAGCGGGGTGACGGTCACCGACGAGGAAGTCAAACAGCAGTTTGAGCAGATGCACAAAGACAACGCCCGCCAGCCCGACCGGGCCCATCTGCGCCAGATCTTTGTGCGGGCGCCGCGCCAGAACGCCAACGGGGCCGCCGCGCTGCGTGACGACGCGCGCAAAAAGGCGGAAGATGCGCTCAGCCGGATCCAGTCCGGCCGCAAGTTCGATGCGGTTGCCAAAGAAGTTTCCGACGAACCGTTCCGAAGCAAGGGCGGCGATCTCGGGCCGGCGCGCATCGACACCATGCCCGATTTCATGGCCGAAGCGGCCCGCTCGCTCAAACCGGGCGAGATGTCCGGCGTCATCGAAAGCGATTTCGGGTACCACATCATCGAACTGCTCGAATTGATTCCGGGCGAGGAAATCACGTTCGAGAAGGCGGCGCCGTTCATCAAGAACACACTGCTGCTCCGGAAGACCAACCGGGCCGTGGAAACGTTCTGCCAGGAAGCCACGAAAGACGAGGACGCGATCCAGACGGCGCTCGATCTGGATCGGAAGCTGATCACGCATCCGGAATTGCTCGACATGCTGGACCCGGGCGAGATGCCGGAGGAGATCCAGATGAGTCCCCAGCCGTGACGATGGTGTTTGCGCTGATGGTGCTGGCCGCGGGGGACGCGTACCAGTGGCCGCTCGCGCTGCCTCCGGCGGTCACATCGAGTTTCGCCGAATACCGTTCCGGCCGGTTCCATGCCGGACTGGACCTGCGCACCGGCACGGTTGGCCCCGAGGTCTACGCGGCGGCCGACGGGTACGTGGCGCGCATCCGCTGTTCGCCGTGGGGCTACGGGAAGGCGGTGTATCTGCGGGCCGACGACGGCCATACGTTCGTCTACGCCCATCTGGCGGAATTTTCGAGCAGCCTGCGCGAGTATGTGCGGCAGGCGCAACATGCCCGCGAGGAATACACGGTCGATCTCGTGCCGGAACCCGGGGCGTTTCCGGTCCGCCGGGGCGAGCTGCTTGCATTTGCGGGCCGCTCGGGGACGCGCGCCCCTCACCTCCACTGGGAATTCCGCGATGCCGAAAGCCGGCCCGTGAATCCCCGTCTGCTCGGAATCACGTGGCCGGACACCACGCGTCCCAGCATCCGTAAGGTGCTGGTGGTTCCTCGCGGCGCCGATGCGACGGTCAATGGCGACGTGGTGCCGGTCGTCCTGGAAGTCCGGCCCGACGGCAGTGCCGGCGGGCATACGTGCGCGGCCGTCACAGCCCGGGGGGAGATCGGTCTTGCGGTGGATGTGATTGACCCCGCCAACGGCGGCGCGAACGTCCTGGGCGTGCACACCCTGCGGACCACCGTGAACGCGCGCGAGGCGTTCCGGGTGCAGAATGACGCCTTGTCGTACGAAACCATGGGCGATGGTTCCGTGGCGTGGCATCCCTACTACCGTTCGGAAGGCCTGTTCCTGCTGCAGTGGCGGTGGGAGGGCAACCAATCGCCCAATTTCGCGGTTTCGGATTCGGACGGATGGCTCGAAGCGGGCGGCGAACCGCTGGACGTGCGTGTCGAGGCGCAGGACTATGTTGGCAACGCCGCGACGCTGCCGCTCCGGATCGAGCCGGAGACGGCCGAGCCGCCGGTGCCGCCATCCCGGGGGAGCGACGCCCCGGGCGCGGTAAGCATCGACTGTTTTGACCAATGGCTGCTGGTGACCGCGCGTTTTCCTGACGACGAGCCGGAGCCGCCCGTACTGCAAAGCGCGGGCGCGGAACCCGAACCGGCGTTCCGGCGCCTCGGAGGCGGACTGTTTCGGGCAGGCATCCGCGCCGCGGAACACAGCGACCAGGTGACCCTCGTCATTGATCATCCCAGGCTGGCGCCGTACGCGGAGACGGTCGAGGTGTTTCAGCGCGGCCGCGGCCGTGTCGCGCGTCTGGGAGAGCTGGTTGTTCGTGCCGATGCCCGAAGCCCGTATGGAACGCTCTGTCTGCGCGCGTCGGAAGAGACCGTTACGGGAACGTCCGGTCTGGTGGCGGCGGGCACAGGATACCGGTTGTGGCCGGGGGACGCACCGATTGACGTCCCCCTGGAGATTTCGTTTCCGGAACCGGGCGGCGCGCTGGAGGCCTCGAACGTATCGATCTATCGCAAGTCGGGAAGCGGCTGGGCCCGTCAGGAGACCGTGCGGGGGGGCGGACGGCTCACGATACGCACGGGAAGCCTGGGAGTGTTTGCCCCGATGGCCGACCCGGTCGCGCCAACGATCACGACGGTGATTCCCGCGGCCGGCGCCGGCCCCACCACCAACCGGCGGCCCGAGATCCGGGCGCGGGTGGCGGACAACGCGAGCGGGGTCGCGGATGTCCGTATCACGGCCAACGGGGCATGGCTGCTTGCCGAATTCGATCCGTTTGACTCGCCCTTGGCCACGGTGGCCTGGCTACGGGACGAAGATCTCCCGGTGGGAGAAAACGAGATCGTCATCCGGGTGACGGACGCAGCCGGCAACACGGCCGAAGTGACGCGCACGATTCATATCGTTGAAGATCCCGCCGCGGCGTCATAGCGCGGCCAGGCAGAATCTTCGGGCCCGCGCGCGGTTTTTTTGCGCCAGTCCGGTTTCATTCCCGCCGGATGTCTGGTAAAATGGATCGCTTGTGGGGCACGCGGCCGGTGCCACGCATTCCGGGCTGTGGGGATGGAACCGGTTTGATTCGCCGCCGCGCTGAAAAAACACACGGCGCCATTTCGAGCTGCGGACTTCGCGCGTGGGGCGTCCGGAGATGTCCGGCGAGCAGTACGCACAGCGTGTGCCCCGGCTGCCGGGCCGGCCCCGGGACGGGGTGGATGTCCCTCGCAGGCGCAGACACGGGCCCGTGATGTGGGCGTTTTATCGGGTCGATCCATTCGTGCGGAGGGAGGCGTGACGATGCTCAAGGTGGCCTTCGTGGGCTGCGGGGGGATTCAAGGCGTGCATTGTGCCAATCTCAGCCGCAATCCGGAAGTGAGCATTGTGGGCCACTGCGACATCGAGCAGTCGCGCGCCGACGCGTCGGCGGCCCGGTACGGGGGCGAGTCGTTCATCGATTTCAACGCGATGTTCGACAAGACCAAGCCGCACGCCGCCTTCATCTCCGTGCCTCCCTATGCCCATTGCGGCATGGAAGAGGCCGCGGCCGAACGCGGCATCCATCTTTTCATCGAGAAGCCGGTCGCGTTGACCCGGGAAACCGCGCAGCGCATCGCCGCGGCCATTCGGCGGTCCCGGATCATCTGCAGCGTGGGTTACTGCTTCCGCTACTACGAGACAGTCGCCACGGCACGCAAGGAATTGAAGGGCCGGCCCATCGCCCTGGCGACGGGATACTGGCGCGGGGGACTGCAGGATGCCTCCTGGTGGCGCAAGCTCGACAAGAGCGGCGGCCAGCTCCACGAACAGAGCACGCACATATTCGACCTCTTGCGCTACCTCTGCGGAGAAGTCAAAGAGGTTCACGCCATCGGCTCCACGGGCTGCATGAGCCACGTCACGGATTACGACATTCACGACAGCAGCGTTGTCTCGTTGCGTTTCAAAAACGGCGCGTCCGGGGCGGTAAGTTCCTCGTGCGTGAATGGCAGCCACAGCGCGGCCGGCGTCAACATCGTGTGTCCGGATCTCGAACTGACCTTCAAAGAAGGGAAACTCACCCTGCGCGAGGGGGAGCGCACCACAAAAATCCGTTCGAAAAATGACTGTTTCGAGGAAGAAGCGCGGGTTTTCATCGACGCGGTGAAAACCCGGAAGCAGAACCGGATCCGGTCCACGTACAGCGACGCCGTCAAGTCCCTCCTCGTTACGCTTGCCGCGAACGAATCCATGCGGTCCGGCATGCCCGTCAAACCCTGATTCCCGCGGACAAATCCGGCCCGGGGGGATCGTCACCGGGGCCACAACATATCGACGCACCAACGAAGTTCACCGCTGTATATTGGGGTGTTGCCGGATGGTGTGAAAAGTGGCGACGGAAAGCTGTCAACACGTCAAATTGTTGCCGGGCAACACTTTACACCGTGATATTACTTGACGCACCGGCCCGCCCGTGGTACAATTCCGACGTTGAGGAGCGGTCCATAGCCGAGTGTAGATACAGCAGGTGGGTGGCAATGAGCTATGCTTAGCTGGCGCAAAGACAAGAGCAGCCGGAAGGATCCGGCGGGCACTCCGGAAAAGACTCCAGTGGCAGGTCAAAAAGGTGACGGGCCCGAGCGCAAGTCGCGGCCGTTCTCTGCCAAGGAGCCCCAGGCGTCCAAAGAGGGCAAAGATCCCAAAGATTCCAAAGAACCCAAGGACAATGCGGCGGAGTCGACCGGCCCGGATAACCGCCGCCGGCTCGGGGAGATGCTCGTCGGTGAGGGGATCATCACGCGCGAAGAGCTGGATGAAGCCCTCCGCCGGAAAGAAACCGAGGGGGGGTTTGTCGGGCAGATTCTCGTTGATCTGGGATACATCAAACAGAACGAACTCATCTCTTTCCTGGTCAAACAGTGCAAGATTCCCCACATCAGCCTGGCCGATTATCACATCAGCGATGAGCTGTTGAGCCTCGTTCCCGAGGAGATCTGCCTCGAACACTGTCTGCTGCCGATCGACAAGCTGGGCAAGATACTCACCGTGGCGATGGTCGACCCGCTGGACGCCAACGCGCTCGAAGCCGTTCGCCAGGTCTGCCCGGATTTGCGGATCAAACCCATTCTCTGCGACTGGAGCCATTTTGCCCCGGCCTGCGAGCGGTTGTTCCAGAAGGGGAAGGGCACGGAGGTCACGGCGAGCTCGTTTGGCCTGTCCGAACATCCGGACCTGATGCCCGATGAGGAATCCGACGCGCCCGAACCGGAAGACGCCGCCGCGGAGGAATCGGCGGACGGGCGGGAACCCGCGGATGCGGCGCCGGAGACCTCCGCGGAAACGGACGCCGAACCGGGAAACGGAGCCGCGTCCGAACAGGCGGAAATCGAAATCGCCGTGGCGCCATCCCGCCGCTCGGGCTCGAAGGCGGCGCCGGCCACGTCGGCCCCGGCCGCCAGTGTGAGCGCGGAAGAGATCGCGGCACAGCTTCGCGAGACCATGCAGGAAGCGTTGCGTGACGTGGTCTCGACGCTCGACAAGACCGGCCCGGCCGGTTCCGCCGCGCCGGGACCTGACTATGACGAGCTGGCCCGGCTGATGCGCGAAAGCGTCGAGCAGGGCATGGCCAGGTCGACCGAGAGCCTGCTCAAGGGGATGCAGGACAGCCTGGCACGGACGTCGAAAGACAACGACGGCGAAAGCGCGGCCGCAACGGCGCAGATCGCGGAAGCGCTCCGCGCGAACATTGAAGACACGATGCAGCGGACGGTCGGCGAGCTGGCGAAGAGCCTGAAAGACGCCAACCCGAAAATCGAAATCCCCGCCGGACCGACGGCGGATGAGCTGGCCCGGGCGGTCGGGGAGAGCATGCAGGACGCGCTGGGCGCGATGGCGCGGCAGTTCTCGGAGGCGTTGGAACAGGAAGCCAAACGTAGCGACAAGACGCAGCAAAGCCTGGTAGCGATGCAGGAGACCCTGCGCTCGAGCATCGAAGACACGATGCAGCGGACCGTGGGCGAGCTGGCGAAGGCCCTGCAGGACGCCAATGCGAAGAACAAAATCCCCGCCGGGCCCACGGCGGACGACCTGGCCAAGGCGGTCGGGAAGAGCTTGCAGGATGCGCTGGGCGCGATGGCCGGGCAGTTTTCCGCGGCCCTGGAGTGCGAGGCCAAACGCACCGAGGACACGCAGCAGCTCCTGCGCACCCTGCAGGACGCCCTCACGGGCGGCAAATCGTCCGAAGATGCCCGGACCGAGCGCATCATTGAGATCGCGGAGGCGGCCCGGCGCGCCGCCGAGACCGCCGAAAAGGCCGTCGAGGCCATGCGCGAAGCCCAGGAAGCCGCGCTCGCGGACGAAGACGAGGAAGACGATGCGGTTGACGATGACAACGTGCGGGCATTCCCCGGCGGGTCGTCGAGGAAGGTGGTCGAGCCGGGGCTTGACGCGCTGGATGCGCTGGACAGTCCCGGCCTTGCCGCGCGGACGCACGAGCAGGTGCGGGCCGCCCGCGAAAATGACCATCCGATCCCCGGCTACACCTTCGCGGATTTCATCGGCGGAAAGGCCAATGAACTCACCGTGACCTTGTGCCGGGCGCTGGCGGCCGGCCAGGTGGACGATTTGACCCCGTTTTATCTGTACGGGGGCGTTGGCCTGGGCAAGAGCCATTTGTTCAATGCCATCGGCAACACGATCATGGCCGAAAACCCGGATTTGCGGATCGGGTACGTGTCGGCCGGCATGTTCGCCCGGAAATTCGCCCGGGCGCTGGCCGACGACGCCACGATCGCGTTCCGGGACCGGTACTGCGAGATGGACATCTTGCTCATCGACGACATCCACCTGCTCGCCCAGAAGCAGAGCGCCCAGGAAGAGGCGCTCTACCTGCTGGACGCGTTTTACCATGAAGAGCGGCCGATCCTGCTGGCGGGAAACGCCCCGCCGGAAAAACTGGGCGGGCTCGACCCCTGCCTGGCGTCGCGGCTGTTCTCCGGGGTGGTATCGTGCGTGCGCGCGCCGGAGCGGACCGCCCGGGTCGAGATTCTCTCACGGCTGGCCCGGCAGGCGCAGGCCGACGTGCCCGAGGACATCGTGCGGCTGATTGCGACGCAGATCCAGGAAGACATGCGCAAGATGACCGGCGCCTTGCGCAAAGTCATTGCCTATGCCCGGGTCTCGGGCCACGCAATAGACAAGAACCTCGCCGGCGAGGTCTTGAGCCAGCTTGGGGTCGATGCGGCATAATCGCGCTGCTTGCGGTATACTTTTTGACGGCCGGGTTGTGGGAGGAGAAGGGCTTCACGCCCTTACAGACACGGCCGCAATGCGATAAGGAAACGTGCTGTGCCACCCAGAACGAGAAAACGCCGCTTGGGCGACGTCCTGCTCGAGCAGGGCCTGATCACCGAGAAGCAACTGCAGGAGGCCGTGGCCCTGCAGCGCGGCTCCAACCAGAATCTGGCCCAGTATCTTCTGGAGCGCGGTTACCTGGCCGAAGAAGATCTGGTCATCGCGCTCAGCGAACAGCTCGGCATTCCCCACATCCGTGTGGCGAACTATCACATTCCCGATGAGATCCTGCGCGAAGTGCCGGCGTCGCTGGCGCGGCAATACCTCATGCTGCCGGTGTCGGTGACGGGCGACGTCCTGACCCTGGCCATGGCCGATCCGTTGAATATCATGGCGCTGGACGATCTCCAGATGCTCACGAGCTACGAGATTGAGCCGGTTGTGGCGGTGAAATCCGAGCTCGAAGAGGCCATCGAACGCCATTACGGCGGGCGGCAGAGTTCCGATCTGTTCGACGAGATCGTGGCCGGAAACGGCGATGCGGTCACCAGGATGGAGGTTGTCGAGGAGACGCAGGACATCGCCGACCTGGCCTCGATGGCCGCCGAGGCCGAAGACGGCCCGGTGATCCGGCTCACGAACCTGATCCTGCTCAACGCGCTCGAGTGTGGCGCGAGCGACATTCACGTCGAACCCTACGAAAAGCATCTGCGCATTCGCTACCGGGTCGACGGGATGCTCGAGGAGACGAAGAGCCCGCCGAAATCGATGCAGAACGCCCTGATTTCGCGGCTCAAGATCATGAGCCATCTCGATATCGCCGAACACCGGCTGCCGCAAGACGGCCGGTTCCGCATCGTATCGAAAGGGCACGAGGTCGACTTCCGCATCTCGTTTCTGCCGACCTATCACGGCGAAAAAGTCGTGATGCGCGTGCTCGACAAGAGCAATCTGACCCTCGATCTGGACAAGCTCGGGTTCGAGGCGCAGCCCATGGAAGCCTTCACGGATGCCCTCAAACTCCCCTTCGGGATGATCCTGCTTACGGGCCCGACGGGAAGCGGCAAGACCACGACGCTGTACAGCGCGCTCCACAAGATCAATAAGCCCTCGCACAATATCGTGACCGTTGAGGACCCCGTCGAATACGAGCTTCCCGGCGTGAACCAGGTGCCGACGAAGAGCGAGATCGGGCTGACCTTCGCCGCGGCGCTCCGCAGCATTCTGCGTCAGGACCCTGACATCGTGATGGTCGGTGAGATCCGCGACGAGGAGACCGCCGACATCGCGGTCAAGGCGGCCCTGACCGGCCACCTCGTCCTGAGCACCCTGCACACCAACGATGCGGCGAGCGTCTTCACCCGCTTGACCGACATGGGGCTCGAACCGTTCCTGGTCCAGTCGTCGGTGGCGCTCGCCGCGGCCCAGCGCCTGCTGAAGCGCGTCTGCGGCGCCTGCAAAGAGGAGATCCACGTGCCGGAGGATGTGCTCAAGCGCATTCAGTTCCACAGCGGCCTGTGCGAGGACAAACCCACGTTTGTGCGTGGCCGCGGCTGCAACAAGTGCAAGGGAACCGGCTACAAGGGACGCCTGGCCGTGATCGAAGCCATGCCCAGCTATCCCGAACTGCAGGATCTCGTCATGAGACGCGCGCCCACCATGGACATCAAGCGGGTGGCGCTGAAATGCGGCATGCGGTCGTTGCGCCAGAATGCGCTCGCGAAAGCCGCACGGGGATTGACCACGATCGAGGAAGTGTTGCGCGCCACCGCCGCGGACTAGACGCCGCGCGGCGCAAAGGAACAGGTTCCGGCAGGGGAGAACGAGCCGGGGACCCCGGGGTGGTACGGGGCTTGATACCCTTTTCAGAGGAATGGAGGCAGAATGGACATCAGCGTAAAAGAGATGCTCGGCAAGATGATTGAGCTCGGCGCAAGCGACCTGCACATCGCCGTTGGGCTTCCCCCGGTCGTCCGTCTATCCGGCGACCTGCATCCGCTCGACGGGTATCCCGTGTTGCGGCAGGAAGACACCCAGGAAATCATCTACACGGTGATGAACGAAGAACAGATTGCCACGTTCGAAGCGACGAAAGAGTGCGACATGTCGTTCGGCATCGACGGGCTGAGCCGCTTTCGTCTGAATGTCTTTCGCGACCGGGGCTCGGTCGTGGCGGCCTTCCGGGCGATCCCGTTCGAGATTCGCACCGCCGACGAACTCGGGCTGCCGCGCGTGGTGCAGGACTTTGCCCACCGCCCGCTCGGGTTGATTCTGGTCTGCGGGCCGACGGGAAGCGGCAAATCGACGACGCTCGCCTCGATTCTCGACCGGATCAACCGGGAGCGGAGCGTCCACATCATCACCATCGAAGATCCCATCGAGTACCTGCACTCGCATCAGCGCTCCGTGGTGAATCAGCGCGAGGTCAACGCGGACACCGACAATTTCGGCGCGGCGCTGCGCCATGTATTGCGGCAGGACCCCGACGTGATTCTCATTGGCGAGATGCGCGACCCCGAGACCATCGCGGCCGCGCTGACCGTGGCGGAAACGGGCCACCTGGCGTTTGCCACGCTGCATACCAACGATGCGTTGCAGACCATCAACCGCATCGTCGACGTGTTCCCCGCGAGCCAGCAGGACCAGATCCGCACGCAGCTGTCGTTCGTGCTGGAGGGCGTGGTGGTGCAGCAGTTGATTCCCCGCGCCGACGGCATGGGGCGCGTGATCGCGCTCGAGGTCATGATTCCGAACACCGCCATCCGTTCGCTTATCCGGTCGGAAAAACTGGAGCAGATTCCTTCGATGATCGAGATTGGCACATCGGAGGGCATGATGACGATGAACCAATCGCTCTTCCGGTTGGTGCGCCGCAACATCATCTCTCTGGAGATGGCCTTCAAGCGGAGCAGCGATCCGGAAGGGCTGCAACGCCTGGTCGAAAAGGGAATGTGAGCAAGGACGGAGTCATAGTCTCCACGCGGCTGCCGCTGGAGGGCCCCAATCGCTGGCCGTGGGTGGTGGGTCTGGGCCGCATCGGCATGCTGGCCGTTGTGACCGCGGGCACGTATCTGCTTGCCGAGCGCGACAGCCCGGGCATTTCGTGGCTGCCCCTGTTTCTGGTGTTCGGCTTTCTCACCAGTTTTTACTCCCAGTACCGGCTGCACCGTCCTGAGGCGCCGCCGGTTCTGCTGACCTGGGCCCAGGTGCTTGCCGATTTCGGCGTGGTCGCGGCAACCGTCGGTTTCACGGGCGGCGCCAACAGCCCGTTCACCTTTCTTTTCGTCATCGTGATTCTCGAGGGCGGGCTGCTGCTGGGCCAGCGACAGGGCTTTGTCTTTGCCACGCTCGCCACGGTATTCATGCTGATACAGACCTTCCAGTGGTTCCCGGCCGCCGACACCCTCGAGATCTTCACCCACTGGTACGCCTTTCTCGTCAAAGGCCTGGGCTACTATCTCACCGCGTTCATCAGCGGGTATTGGAACATGCGGGTCTTCCGCATGCAGCAGTTTCAGCACGAAATCCTCGACAACATGAGCAACGGCTTCCTGATTACCGACCGGAACGGGCTCATCATCGCGCAGAACAAGGCGGCCGACCGCATCCTGCAACTGCCTCAGGGCGCCGCTACGGGCCGGGCCGTGCACGATGTGCTGCGCGTGGGCTCGGGGGCGGAATGCCCCGTGGTGACGGTGCTGCGCACGGGCCGCCACTTCACCAGTTACGAGTTCCAGGCGCGCACCGGCAACGGGGCCGAGAAGCTGCTGGGGCTGACCACCAGCCCCATTCACGATGCGCACGGCAACCTGACCGGCGTGATCGCCTCGTTCACCGACCTCACCGAAATGGCGAAGATGCGCGAGGAACTCAAGCGCCAGGACCGCCTGGCCGCGGTGGGCGAGCTGTCGGCGGGCCTTGCCCACGAGATCCGCAACCCGGTGGCCGCCATCCGGGGTGCGGTGGACGAACTCAAGGGCAGCATCGCCTCGCCCGCGATCGCCCAGCGGCTGGCCGATATCGCCATCCGCGAATCCGATCATCTGAACCGGATTGTGACGGATTTCCTCGATTTCGCGCGGCGTCCTGAAATCCGCCGGGAAACGTTCTCCGTGCTGGACCTGGTGCGGGAAGTGGCGGAGCGGTTGCGCGATAAATGCCGCGCTTGCGAGGCATTGACCATCGAGGCGAGCTTTCCCGCGCAGGACTGTCTCGTTTCCGGCGACCGCTCGCAAATCAAGCAGGTGTTTATGAACATCGCGAAGAACGGGATCGAAGCCATGCACGAGCACGGGGTACTGGGGATCCGTGTCGTTTCCGATTCCACGTCGGTCGAGATCCGGTTTGACGACCAGGGCGCGGGCATCCCACCCGACGAGCTTGCGCGGATCTTCGAGCCCTTCTATACTACAAAACCCAGCGGCGTCGGCATGGGGCTGCCCGTATGCATGCGCATTCTGACCGCCCACGACGGCACCATCCGGGCCACGCCGCGCGAGGGCGGCGGCACGTCCGTCAGCGTGCGTCTTCCCATTCTGCGGCAAGAGGAGTAGCATCGCGTGTCCACCAGATTTTCAGCGCTTGTAGTCGACGACGAGGCAGGGATGCGTGAACTGCTCGAGATCGTGCTGGGAAACGACGGGTATCAGGTCACGGCGACCTCGACCGTGGATGAAGCCTGCGCGGCGCTCGACGACCGGCCCTACGATGTGGTGATCACGGATCTGCGTATGGACAACGATCACGAAGCGGGACTGCGGCTCCTGTCGTGGATCAAGGAAAACGCCCCCACCACGCCCGCGATCATGATCACGGCCCACGCCTCGATGGAAACGGCCATCGAGGCGCTTAAACGCGGCGCCGCCGACTACATCATGAAGCCGTTCAAAAACGACGAACTGCGCCTGCTCGTTAAACGCGCCATCACCCAGCGCAACATGAACCGCGAGATCATCGCCCTGCGCAAAAGCCAGGCGTTGCGGGGCGCCATCGACAACATCATCGGCAAGAGCCACGCCATCGAAGAGACCCGCGAGATGGTCCGCCGGGTCGGCATGCTGCCCAGCACCGTCGCGATCCACGGCGAAAGCGGCACCGGCAAAGAACTCGTGGCCCGGGCCATCCACCAGATCAGCGAGCGCGCCACGAAACCGTTCGTCGCCCTCAACTGCGGCGGTTTCCCCGAGAACCTCCTTGAAAGCGAACTGTTCGGCCACAAGAAAGGCTCGTTTACCGGCGCGATCGAAGACAAGGAAGGCCTGTTTGTCGTGGCCGACGGCGGCACGCTGTTTCTCGACGAAGTGGGCGAGATGCCCCTGTCGCTCCAAGTCAAGCTGCTTCGCGTGCTCGACAATCAGACCATCATGCCCGTTGGCGGCACGGCCACCATCAAGGTCGACGTGCGCATCATCTCCGCCACCAACCGCAATCTCGAAGCGATGGCCAAGGCCGGCGAATTCCGCGAAGACCTCTATTACCGCCTCAACGTCATTCCGATCCCGGTGCCGCCGTTGCGCGACCGTGAAGGCGACGTGCCGCTGCTCGCCCGCCATTTTGCCAAAGCCCATGCCCAGCGCCTGGGGCGTACCCCCGTGGACATTGCGCCCGAAGCCGAAGAGGCCCTCGACGCCTTCCGCTGGCCGGGCAACGTCCGCGAACTCGAGAACGTTCTCGAACGCGCCGTGGCCCTGTGCCGCGGCGACCGGATCGAGGTGAGCGACCTGCCCGCGTACGTCCGCAATTACGTGCCGGAACCCACCCCGGCCCTGAGCGACCTCCCCGAAGGCGGGCTCGACCTCGAACAACTCATCGCCGACCTCGAGACCCGGCTCATCCAACAGGCGCTTAAGCGCGGCCGCTATTCGCAGAAACGCGCCGCGGAACTCCTGGGGCTGACTCCGCGTTCCCTGCGGTACCGCCTCCAGAAATACAACCTGAGCGACGCCGAATAGGCCGGGGCGGATAGACACCCGGGACGGGTGCGGTCCCATCGCCCGTGCGGCACTCGTTTTCCGGCGGCAATGACCGGCAAGAGCGCCGGTCCCGCACCAGAGAAGAACGGGGACATGTTCCAAGCGCCGCCCCGGCGCGACAACGTGTCCCCGTTCTTGCAGCCCCGAAGGGTGTTGAACAAACCCCGCATCCCTCGCCCAGAATTGCAGCACTGGAATCCACCCCCGGCCGCCTTCGGCGGCCACCCCCGCCAGCGGGGGACACGGCCTCGACAACGGTTTTGCAGCTCGGTGGCGCTGTTGTCTGCCGTCCCTGCGGGACTCATGGCTGGAGGGATACGGGGGTTCCCTGAAGTGGTGGGCTATCTTCTTTCTTCCGTACGGGACTTGGCTCCGTTGAGGTTGCGCGAACCCCGGGTTGAAACCCGGGGCTGTTTTCTTTCGTCCCTGTCGGGACTCAATTTGTATGCGGCGCTAATCCCGTTTTCTTTTCTCCCTAACGAGACTCAATCCGGGCGCGCCGCAGATCTCCGGGCAAACCGCCCGGCGACTCACATTCGACACCTGCGGTGTCGTTCGGAAAATGCGGACGATGTCGGCAAAACAGGCTGCGTCCCCGGCGTTGAAGACAGCAACGTCGCGTGGGGCACGTCCACCCCGTCCACTGTGTCCACTGTGTCCACAAGAAGATAAGAATGCAGGCGAGACGCCTGCGCCACAGGAGAAACGCGTGCCGGCCCGGCGCCCGGCCCCGTCCTGTCGAGCGTGCCAATCCCGTCCGAAGAACCTCCCGCGGCGTGCGTTTTCGGTCGCGGTTGGGCTATGCTTTTTCGGGAAGAGCCCCATCCGGGTGGAGAAAGGACAGGAATCATGCGAAAGGCGGTCGCGATTGCCATGGTGGCGGTGCTGATGGCGCTGTGGGTTGAGGCTTTGTACGCGGGGGAGAAGAAGCCGCTGCCGCGTCCAACGGGCGCGGTCACGCCCGTTCCCACGGGGGAGGGCTGGGCGGACCTGTTCGACGCGGAGAACGCCCGTCTCTGGGAAGTGGATGCGAAAAACCTGTTCGAGTTTCAGGACGGCGTGATGCACATTTTCGGGAAGAAACCCACGCATTACATCCGCTACACGGGGGACACGTTCGGGGATTTTCAGGCGCATCTGGAGTTCAAGCTGACCGGGAAGGCCAACAGCGGGCTCATGTTCCGCGCGGCGCCCGATGATCCGGTCTTCCAGGGAATGGAGATACAGCTCATCGATTCCTTCGGGGAGAACCCGAGCTACTACAGTTGCGGGGCGCTGTACGACGTGGCCTCGCCGATGTTCAACCTCGTAAACAAGCCCGGCGAGTGGAACTCGCTCGACCTGACCGTGCAGGGCAAGCACATTGTGGCCGCGGTGAACGGTTGGAACGTGTTGGATGTCGATCTTTCCAAGATGACGATGCCGATCGGCAAGTTTCCGACCCCGCTGAACGAGCTCCCGGTGACGGGCAGCGTGTTTCTTCAGGACCACGGCAACGAGGTGTGGTTCCGGAACCTGCGCGTGAAGAAGCTGTAATCCGGTACGGGGGTGTTCCGTCTTGCCTGCGTCCGCGGAGCGCGGACCCCTATGCTTCCAGTTCGCGCTGGAGGCATTCGATGGTGCGGCGGAGACCGTCGCGGAGCTCGACTTGGGGCTCCCATCCCAACACCTGGCGCGCCCTGGCGATGTCGGGTTTGCGTTGACGGGGATCGTCGGAGAACGGTTGGGGAACGCAGACAATCTCGCTCGTGCTTCCTGTCAGCTCGATGATCATCTCGGCGACCTGCCGCATAGTGAACTCTTCGGGCGTGCCCAGATTGACGGGGCCGGTCTCTTCGGAGAGCAAGAGACGGTAGAATCCCTCGACCAGATCGGAGACGTAACAGAAGCTTCGGGTCTGGTTTCCGTCGCCGTACAGGGTCAGGGGTTTGCCGTGGAGCGCCTGGCAGGCGAAATTGGTGACGACGCGTCCATCGTCGGGCCGCATGCGGGGGCCGTAGGTATTGAAGATGCGCACGATGCGGGTATCGAGCGCATGGACGCGATGATAGGCCATGGTGACGGCCTCGGCGTAGCGTTTGGCCTCGTCGTAGACGCTGCGGAGGCCAATGCAGCTCACGTGGCCCCAGTAATCTTCCTTCTGGGGGTGGTGTTCGGGCGGGGGATCACCGTAGATCTCGGAGGTGCTGGCCAGAAAGAACCGCGCTCCGTGCGCGCGGGCCAGGTCGAGCATGTGGTGGGTGCCGAAGGAACCGGCGCACAAGGTTTCCAGGGGCAGGGTCTTGAAATCGGGCGGGCTGGCCGGCGAAGCAAGATGCATGACGTAATCGAGGCGCCCGCCGTACTCGAACGGGTGGGTCACGTCGAGCTTCAGAAACTGAAACTTCGGGTGGGTAAGCAGATGCTCGATGTTGCGGAGACGTCCCGTGATGAGGTTGTCGACGGCCGTGACATCCCAGTCTTCAGCCAGCAGCCGGTCGCACACGTGTGAGCCGAGAAATCCCGCACCGCCGCTTACCAGGACCCGTGGCATTCCTTTCCTCCCCATTCTCGCGCTATTATCCCCGTGGATGCGCCGTGATGCAACGGCGGCCTGACGCTTGTGGCGGGCCGGCGGGCGCGGACAAAGGAAATGCGATGCAATGCAGGGTGGCGGTCCTCTCGGACATCCATTACGACCGGGCCGCGTGTGATGACGGGGTGCAGGGCTGTCTCAACGGCAGGGCGCTGCTGACGGAGGCGGTGCATTACCTCAATGCGTGCATCGCGCCCGATCTGGTGCTGGTGCTGGGCGACTTGGTCGAAGCGGGCGATACGGAGGCAGGCCTGGAATGCCTGCGTGAACTGCGGCCGGCGCTGGATCTGCTCGCAGCGCCCGTGCTGGCGGTGCCCGGCAACCACGATCCCGCGCCGGAGGTGTTCTACTCGGTCTTTGCTGCGCCGCCCGCGTGGCTGGACGCCGGCGGCGTACGGTTTGTGCCGTTCGTGGACCCGGAGGCGCCCGAATTCAATGCCCATCGGCCCGTGGCGTCCCTGGACCGGTTCGCCGAGGCCCGGGCCGGGTTCGAGGGGGCGCTTGTCTCGGTGCAGCACGTGCCGCTTTTTGCCCCCGGGGCGTGCGATTGTCCGTACAACTACACCAACGCGGAGGAGATCCTGCGCGTGATGAACGCGTGCGGCGCCGGATACGCCATCAGCGGGCACTATCACCGCGGGATGGAGGTGCTTCATGCCAACGGGCTGGTGAGCCTGGTGACCCCGGCCCTGTGCCGGGCGCCGTTCCGTTTTCTGGAAGTGAGGTTCTCGGACGGCGCCATTGCCGTACAGGGGCACGCGCTGCCGCCGTTCCACGACGCGCCCTGAACGCTTCTCCGCCCGCCCCGTGCCGGCGGCGCGGGCCTGCCCGCGGCACTCAACCCCGCGTCCAGCGCGGTCAACTGTTTCGTCATTGTACTGGAGCCGCCGCGTTGTTAGCCTGTTCGGATACGATACCGGCCGGGTATGAAACGCATTCGCTGAAATGGTACCGGCGCTATTGGCCCGGACTTGCGAAAGAACCACGGAACCATGGAATTTCTGGAAGCTTTAAACGACCGCATTCTGGTCCTGGACGGGGCCATGGGCACCGAGATCCAGTCGCGGGGACTCACGGACGCCGATTTCGGCGGCGCCCCGTACCGCATGCTGTCGGATCTCATCACCTTCTCCCGGCCGGAGGTCTTGTGCGACATCCACCGGGGCTATTATGCGGCCGGGGCGCACGCGGTGGAGACGAACACCTTCGGCGCGTCGCCCTTCCGTCTGGGCGAGTACGATTTCGGCGGCCTGGACCTGAGCGGTTTTGCGCCGCTGCCCATGGACGGGGATATCCGGACGCTGTCCTGTGAGGACCTGGCCTATCATTTGAACGTGCGCGCCGCGCAGCTCGCGTGCGAGGCCCGGTCGCGCTATCGCACCGAGCCGGGGTACGACGGCAGGCCGCTGTTTGTGGCCGGTTCGATTGGTCCCTCCAACCGGGTGGTCTCGAGCACCGAAGCGAACCTCAAGCGCGCCACCTTTGACGAGATCGCCGCGAATTTCCAGGTGCAGGTGCGGGGGCTCATCGACGGCGGGGCCGATGTGGTGCTCTTCGAGACCCAGCAGGACATCCTGGAAACCAAGGCGGCGGTGATGGGCGCGTTGCGCGCCATGGACGAGCGGGGTACGCGCCTGCCCATCATGTGCCAGGTGACGGTGGACGCGTTCTCGAAGATGCAGATCTTCAACACGGACATCCACGCGGCCCTCGTGACGATGGCGGGCGTGGGCATTGACACCTTCGGCATCAACTGCAGCATCGGCCCGGACCTGATGGGCAAGACCGTCGAGAAACTCGCGCGGTATTCGCCGCTGCCCATATCGGTCATTCCGAATGCGGGCCTGCCGGTATCCGAGAACGGGCGCACGGTGTTCAAGTTCCCGCCGGAACAAATGGCCGAGTATCTTTCCCGCTACGTGCGGGAATTGGGCGTGAACATCATCGGCGGATGCTGCGGCACCACGCACGAGCACACCGCGGCGATGGCAGCGGCGGTGGCCGGGCTGCGGCCCGTGCCGCGCGGCCCCGAGCGGACGGTGTTCGTGTCGGGGCCGCAACAGGCCATCGCACTGGACAGTTCGAGCGGGCTGGTCATGATCGGCGAACGCCTGAACGTGCGCGGGTCGAAGGCGGTCCGGGATGCCGTCGAACGCGGCGGCCCCATCGATCACCACGCCCTCGACGCGGTGATTCGCGAGCAGACGGTAGAACTCGGCGTTCAGATTATTGACGTGTGCATGGACTCCAACGTCGTCAACACAGCCGAAGCGTTGAAGGAAGTGGTCCATACGCACACGACCGATTTCCGCGGGGCGATGAGCCTGGATTCGTTCGCCATCGACGCGCTTCTGGAAGCGGTCAAGGTGTATCCGGGGCGCCCCATCATCAATTCGATCTCGATGGAGGATGCCGGGGATGGCCGGACCAAGGCCGACGTGGTGCTGGAGGCCACCGCGGCGCACCATCCCGTGTACATTGCGCTGGCCACGGGGCCGGACGGGCCCGGCGCCACGGCGGAGCAGAAGGTCGCCCTGGCAAAGCGGGTGGTGGACTGCGCGGCACGGCACGGCGTGACGCCCGACCAGCTCATGATTGACATGAACGTCTTTCCCATCGGGTCCGAGTCGCAGGAGGGGATGAACTTCGCGCTCGAGTCGCTCAATGCGATCGCGGGCATCAAGGCGCTCGACCGCCGGCTGCTGACAACCTGCGGGGTGGGCAACCTCACGAACGGGCTCGCCGCCAAACCGTACATGCGCAAGGTGCTGACCTCGGTCTGGCTGGACGAGGCCCGGAAACGCGGGCTCGATGCGGCCATCATCAATCCCAACCACTACGTTTTCGTGCAGGACCTGGAGCCGGAAGACTACGAGCTGGGGGTGCGGGTGGTCCTGCATCACGATATGGACGCCTTCGAGCGGCTGGAAGACATTGCGGATCGCAAGAAGGGGGTCGAGGTGTCCCGGCGCTCGTCGTACGAGGGACTGTCTCCCGAAGACGCGATCTGCGAGAAGATCAAAGACGGATACAAGGAGCGGGCGGAGGGCGCCGTTGCCGTCGGCGGGTCCGAGTACGCGTACCAGGACCGCATCGTCATTCAGACGGCGGAGGTGATCCAGCGGCGGGACCCGCTGGAGTTCATCAATACGTTCCTGATGAAGGCGATGAACGAGCTGGGCGACGGATTCGCCCGCGGCGCGGTCTCGTTGCCGCACCTGCTCAAGTCCGCCGACGTGATGAAACAGGTGATGGGGTTTCTCGAAGCCTACATGAAGCGGTCGGCGGGCATCGACGTGCATGAACAGGTCGCGTACAAAGGCACGATCGTACTGGGGACCGTTCACCAGGACGTGCATTCGATCGGAAAAGACCTCGCGAAGACGCTGTTCGAGAATTACGGGTACCGGGTGGTTGATCTGGGCGTGATGACGCCGCTCCAGGCCTATATCGACGCGGCCCGGGAACACCAGGCCGCGGCGATCGGCATGTCCGCGCTGCTGGTGCAGACCTCGAACCACATGATCACGGTATCGCGCATGATGGCCGAACAGGGCCTCGCCGAGCTGCCCATCCTGCTGGGCGGCGCCCCCGTGAACTGGCGGCACGCGGCCTACGTGGCCATGGCCGGCCAGGAAGACCCCGCGAAGATCCGTCCCAACGTGTTTTACTGCCCCACGGCGATGGACGGGGTGAACGTGATGAACCGGTGGGTCGGCGGGCAGGACCGGGCCCCCATCCTGGAAGCGAACCGCGACAAGCTGCTGGCCAACCTGGAACGCGCGGAAAAGAAGCGCGATGAGGACGCGCGGCTCATGCGGGAGCTTGCACCGCGGGTAATCCGTTTCGACGAACACCGTGTGCCCGACTCGCCGTGGTTCCGGTGCGAGACGCTCCGGTATTCGCTGCGGCAGCTCGCGCCCTATCTGGATACGAAGACCCTGTTCGGGCTGAACTGGAAATTCGGCGGCACGGCAAGCCGGGAAAAACGCGGGGAGACCGCCAAAAAGCTGATGGCCCTGTTCGAGGAGTGGATCGACCGGGCGGACAAGGGACAGTGGGTCCAGCCCCAGGGCGTGTACGGGATCTACCCCTGCCAGTCGGACGGAGACGAGGTGCTCGTGTACGACCCGGACGATTTCGGGGTGGTGTTGTGCCGGTTCGGATTCACGCGGGTGCTCGGAGCGATGCGCTCGGATACCGTATGCGCGGCCCAGTACTTCTATCCGCGCGAGTCGGGGAGGATGGACGCGATCGGCGTGCAACTCACGACAAGCGGCCCTCAGGTGGAGGCCCAGATCGCCCGATTCCGGGCCGAAGGCAACTCGGAAGCGGTGCTGTATTTGCAGGGGCTGTCGGACCGCGTCGCGGAAGATATGGCGGACCGGGTGCACGCGGTGTTGCGCGAACGGGCCGGCGCGGCGGCCGGCCAGGGCATCCGCTGGTCGCCCGGTTACCCTGCGATGGCCGAAACGAGGTATAATAGGGTCATACTGGATTTGCTGAACGCGACGGCTCGGGTGGGCGTACGGATCACCGAGGCGGGCGAGTTTGCGCCTACGGGCAGCACGGCCGCGGTGGTGTGTTTCCATCCCGACGCGCGATATACCTGATATCAGGCGGGAAAACGAGATGTAGACTTGGCCAGAGCCCCGGTCCTGAGTGATATGCAGGTCATTGAAGACCGGACGGGCTTTGTTAACTGAATCTGACACCCATTTCCACACGCCGGCCGCATACCGGTTCCGGAAACCCCTGCAAGAATCTGGAGAATAGTCGTGTTTGTATCGGACCCTGAACAGGAAGACCCCTACGACGAGTTTGACGACTTTGACGACGCCGATTCCGCGGAAGACCCCGGCGGGATGGCGGTTTTGTACGTGTGTGCCGGCGGCGGCTGCCAGAACAAGAACTCCAAGAAGATCCGGGTCCGGTTGAAGGAACTGGTGAAGGAGCGGGGTCTGGAGGACCGGCTCCGCGTCAAGAAGACGGAATGCCTCGGGATGTGCGGGCGCGGCCCCATCGTCAAATTGACGCTCGGCAACCTGATCTTCATGCGCGTAAAGCCGAAAAAGGCGGAAGCGATCCTCGACGCGGCCGAAAAAGCGCTGTGCACCAAACTGGCCTCAGGCGAATGAGGGCGTGACAGGGCGGCCGCCCCGGGACACGCCTAACCGCGGACGGCGACGAACTCGGTCTCGATGGCGTCTTTGGTCACGTGGAACAGGCGGTAGCCCTTTTCCGGGGTCTCATCAAAATTGTCCCTTGTGGTGGAGCAGCATGCGGTGGTGGTGAACAGGACGCCGTTGTGCTCCTCGACCTGGTTGCCGTGGTAGTGCCCGGCGGCCACGAGCTTGAGGCGGTGTTCCGCGAACAGGCCGAGCACGTCGTCGGCATTGATAACGCGGTAGGCCTTCGTGCCGGGATTGAACGGGTGATGGGCGAACAGCGCGAGAGGCCGGTCCCGGTTGACCTTTTTCAGCGTCTGCGCGAGCCAGTCCAGCTCGGTTTGCGGAATGGTCACGTCGCTCTTGGTCTCCTCGCACGTGTTCAATCCGATGAACAGCCAGCCTTCCTCGCCCTCGTCCCAGTGCGCGGGGCCGTAGACGCTGGTGTAGTTGCCGAAAATGTCTTTGGACTTCATATCGACGTCGTGGTTTCCCGGGACCGCGAAACAGGGCTTTTCGAGGCGGTCGAGCGCCACTTTGGCGAGTTTGAGTTCCTCGTAGCGGCCGTCGGTGGCGATATCGCCCAGGACGACCGAGAACTGAATCCGGTCGTCGGCATTGATGGAACGGACGGCCTGATTGACGATCCCCGCGCTTTTCGTGTCGAGGACATGGAGGTCGTTGATCGTGGCGAAGGTGAACTCGTCTCCCCCGAAACTGGGGGTGAAGCGGGCCAGGTTGAGATCCGGAACGGCGTTCTTGACCTTGGCGCACGAGGCCAGCCCGAACGCGCTGGCGAGACCCAGAAACTGTCGTCGCGTGAATTTCATGTACCGTGTCCCCCGACATGGGTAATTCAACCCGGTTTTTGGATATTGTTGCCGAAACAATTTCCCGACCGCCCTGTTGTTCAGTATTGTTTCCTCTGGAATACCGCAAAGTCAACCGGGGCGCAGTTTTGACAGGTTTGGCAAGATTTACCGGATGAGGCTGCGGCATGGCCGTCTTGGCCAGGTTCCGTCCCGGGCGCACGGGTTTTACATTTCCGCGGTTCCGTGCGACAATCCCGTGTCCGCCCCGCCGGAAGGGCTTGCGGCGCCGGACGGCCGCCGTGAGACGCGGGTCCCGGGCAGCGCAGCAGGCAAGGAAGTGAACGAGTGACCGATTACGCGACATCACAACGTACAATGTTCCCCGCGCGCCGGGACAGTTGGCGCATGTTCGACCGCATTGTGCGGCGCTACGACCTGCTCAACCGGGTGCTGTCGCTTCGGCTGGACCTGTTGTGGCGCCGGCAGCTGGCGCGGCTGTTGCCGGCCGGGCCCGGTTTGCGCGTGCTCGATCTGGCCACGGGCACGGGAGACATGCTGTTCGCGATTCTGGACGAGCATCCGGACGCCGCCCGCTTGATGGGCATGGACATGTCGGCGAAGATGCTCTCCCGCGGCAGAGAGAAGCTCCGCGAACGGCAGATGCTCGACACGACGCCGCTGGTCCGCTCGGACGCCACGTCGATCGCCGCGGCGGACGGCGCGTTTGACGCCGTCACGATGGCGTTTGGCATTCGGAACGTGGAGCACGTGCTTACGGCGTTGCGGGAAGCGCGGCGGGTGCTGCGCACCGGGGGCCGTCTGCTCATCCTCGAGTTTTCCATTCCGCGGGGGCCGTTCTGCTGGGTGTATCTGTTTTATCTGCGGCATGTGATGACGCGCATCGGAGGGTACGTTTCGGGCGATGTGGCGGCGTACGAATACCTGAACCGGAGCATTGAGCATTTCCCCTGCGGCGAGGCGTTTTGCCAGCTCCTGCGCGAGGCGGGGTTCCGGAACGTTCGGGCCCGTCCCCAGACGCTGGGAATTGCCACCATCTACAGCGGGGAACGGTAGGCGGTCATGACGGCGCAGCCGCCGCACGCGCAGGCCCTGGATCCGGACAGCGCCCGGGACATGCTGGCGTCTCTGGTGCACCGGGCGGTGCGGACCGCGTGCACGGCGCCCTCGGCATTTCCGCAGGCGTTGCGGGTCGAGGTGCCCGTGGCGTATACGGAGGCGCTCGCGTGGCTCCGTGCCCAGCGGGCGGATCGCAGCGTGTACTGGGCCGGCCGTGAACGCCGCGAACAAATCGCGGGCGTAGGCGCCGCCGATGTGATTGCCGGGCCGGGCGGAAGCCTGGAGACTGCGTTTTCGGACCTGCAGCGCGTCCTGGCGCCGGCGCATCCCAATCTGCGGTACTACGGGGGGATGGCGTTTGACCCGTCGCGCACTCCGTCGGCCGATTGGAAGCCGTTCGGGGCGTACCGCTTCGTCCTGCCGCGGTTTCAGCTCGAGAACCACGGCGCGCACTCGTATCTGGTGTGCAATGTGCTCCTGCGGACGGTCACGGACTGCGCGCGGGAACCCGAACACGTGCTGGATGGACTCGACGCGCTGGTGTTTCCCCGCGAGTCCGCCGCGGTCACCCTGCCGGTTCCGGGGCAACGCGTGGACCTGCCCGATGCGCCGGGCTGGGCGGCGTCGGTCGGGCGCGTGCTGGAGGCCATCCGGCGGGGCGCTCTCGACAAGGTGGTTCTCTCGCGCCGGTCGGTGTTTTCGTTTGACGAACCGCTGGATCCGCTCGCGCTGCTCACGCGGATTGTGGCGCGGACGACGGCCTCGTACGCCTTCTGTTTTCAGCCCGGGGCCGGCGCGGCGTTTCTCGGCGCGACGCCCGAACGGCTCTACAGCCGGCACGGCGGGCACGTGGAAAGCGAAGCGGTAGCCAGCACCCGTCCGCGCGGGGCCACGGACGCCGAGGATGCGGCCCTGGCCCGCGACCTGCTGGCCAGCGACAAGGACCGCCGCGAACACGCGTTCGTGGTGCGTGCGATTGAGGCGGCGCTCAACCGGCTCTGCCGGAGCGTGTATGCCGGGCCGGACATCTCCGTGTTGAAGCTCCCGCACTGCCAGCACCTGCTCTGTCCGCTGGAAGGCATCCTGAACGACGGCGTGTCGGATGCGGCGCTGATGCAGGCGTTGCATCCCAGCCCCGCGGTGGGAGGCGTTCCCACAAACAAGGCGATCGCGTACCTTCGCGAGCACGAACCGTTCGACCGGGGCTGGTATGCCGGGCCGGTGGGATGGGTTGGACCGGAATCGGGCGAATTCGCGGTGGCGATTCGCTCGGGACTGGTGCGCGGCAACACGCTGTCGTTATACTCGGGGGCGGGCATCGTCGACGGCTCCACGCCGGACGGCGAATGGAGCGAGATCGAGACCAAACTGAGCAACGCGCTGAGCGCGCTCACCGGAAACGATGACTGATACTGTCGCGACGCTGAATCATCTCTGGGCCGGGCTGCTGGTCGAGGAACTGGTGCGCAACGGCGTCGACGCCTTCTGCATCTCCCCCGGTTCCCGGTGCACGCCGCTTACGCTGGCCGCCGCGCGGAATGCGGGCGCGCGGTGCGTGGTGCATTTTGACGAGCGCGGGGCGGCGTATTTCGCGCTGGGGTATGCGCAGGCCGCCGGGAAACCCGCGGCGCTGGTCTGCACGTCGGGAACGGCCGCCGCCAACTACTACCCGGCCATCGTGGAAGCGTCCCGGTCGCGCTGTCCCCTGATTGTGCTGACCGCGGACCGGCCGCCCGAATTGCGGGACACGGGGGCCAACCAGACTATCCTGCAGGCCGGGATGTTTGGCCCGTATACCCGCTGGCGCTTCGATCTGCCGTGCCCCGCCCCGGACATCTCGAGGGCGTTCGTGCTGACCACCGTCGATCAGGCCGTCTACCGCGCCACCGGGCCGGAGCCGGGGCCCGTACACCTCAACTGCCCCTATCGCGAGCCGTTCGTTCCCGATCAACCGGCCGGGGAGCGGGATGCCTGCGCCGCCTCGCCGTGGCGGGGGACCCGCGGACCCTATACGGCCCACGCGCCCGTCCGCCAGAGCATCGAGCCGAGCACCGCGACCCGTTTGCGCGAGCTGATGGCGGAAGCCCGCAGGCCGGTCGTCGCGGTTGGGCAACTGAATCGCTCGGCAGACCGGGCCGCGGCCGCGGCGCTGGTGTCCCGGCTGCGGTGCCCGGTGTTTCCGGACGTGGCCTCCGGGCTGCGTCTGGGGTGTCCGGGCGATTGCGTAATCAGCCATTTTGACCTGCTTCTGTCATCGCCGGAAACCGCGCGGGCGCTCCAGCCCGATCTGCTGATCCACGTCGGCGGCGCGATGGTCTCGAAGAGCTTCCAGCGCTGGCTGGAACGGTGCCCCCCCGCGCACTGCGTGCGGATAACCGACCATCCTGAACGCGATGATCCGGCTCATGCCGTGTCATGGCGCATCCAGGCGGACATCCCGGAGGCGTGCGAGGCCATCGCAGCCTGCGGCATCGCGGGCAAGGGCCCGGACGAGGGCCCCGGCGCCTGGCTCGAACGCATTCGCGCGTATCAGGACCGGGCCGCGCGCGTCCTCGACGGCTTTTTTTCGTCCCGTCAGGAGTTGACGGAGCCCGCGGTCGCGCGGTGCATTGCCGCGCTGGCGGGGCACGCGGACGGGTTGTTCCTCGGCAACAGCATGCCCATCCGGGATGCACAGCGCTACGCATCCGCGGACGGCTCGGGGCCGGTGGTCTTTGCCAACCGCGGGGCCAGCGGGATCGACGGCAACATCGCCACCGCGGCGGGGGCGGCTTTCGGGAGCGGCCGCGCGCTCACGGCGGTGCTGGGCGATCTCGCGGCGCTTCATGATCTCAACAGCCTCGCGCTGTTGCGCGACATAACCACCCCCGTGGCGCTCGTGATTATCAACAACAACGGCGGCGGGATCTTCCATTTTCTGCCGGTGTCGTCACAGACGGCGCTGTTCGAGCGGTATTTCGCGACGCCCCACGGGCTTTCCTTTGAGACCGCCGCGGGCCTGTTCGGCCTGACGTATGCCAACCCGGACACCCTGGATGGACTGTGCGATGCGTACGGCGCGGCGCTCGGCCGTGCCGGGGCCACGCTGATCGAAATCAGGACCGGCCGTGCGGAGAATGCGGCGCTGCACAAAGCGATTGACGAACAGGTGTTCAACGCTCTTCACGCCTGACGCAACACAGGGCAGAGGGCCATGACGCGCGAACTTCACTATCTGGTGCTGAACCCTGCGGGGAACGTGACGGTGGTGTTTCTGCACGGGTTCATGGGGTCCGGCGAAGACTGGCGTCCGATTACGCAGGGCCTCCCGGCCGAGTACCGCTGCGTGCTGCTCGATCTTCCCGGTCACGGTTGCACGCCGGTGCGCAGCGATGCCGCCGCGTACGCCATGGCCGCGGTGTCGCGAGACGTGATGCATCTGACGGAACGGGTCGCCCCCGGCCCGTTTGTGGTCGCGGGCTATTCGATGGGCGGCCGGCTCGCCCTGTACCTCGCGCTGGAACACGGTGAACGCGTGCAGGGGCTGGTGATGGAATCGGCCTCGCCCGGCCTGCGCAGCGAACCGGAACGGTCGGAACGGCGCGACCAGGACGAACAACGCGCGATGGAACTGGAAACCGACGACTGGGAAGCGTTCCTGCGGCAGTGGTACGCCGCGCCGATGTTCGAATCCCTGCCCGGTTGCGGGGAGCGCTTCCAGGAACTGCTGGCGCGCCGCCGCAAAAACAACCCCCGCGAACTGGCCCGGGTCCTGCGCGGCATGGGCACGGGCGCGCAGCCTTCGTTGTGGGACCGGCTGCCCGAGGCGGCCGCGCCGTCGCTGCTCGTCGCGGGAGAGCGCGACGCCAGATACCGCGCGATTGCCGCGGCGATGTGTGTCCTGATGCCCCGCGCATCAACGGCGGTGGTGTCCGGGGCGGGCCACAATGTGCACTTCGAAAAACCGGCGGACTATACTACGCTCTTGCGGGGTTTTCTTGACGGTCTGCGCGGAACGGCCGCGCAACCGCCGCAGCATCCAGGAACGCGGGAGCAGCAGTGATGGCCAGTATCGAATGGACCAGCGCCGGCGCCTTTACGGACATCCGGTACGAAAAGGCGGAAGGCATCGCCAAAATCACCATCAACCGTCCGGAAGTGCGCAACGCGTTCCGGCCGCTGACCGTCGATGAGATGTCCGCGGCGCTATCGGACGCGCGTTTTGACCCGGAGGTGGGGGTCATCATCCTGACGGGGGAAGGCGAGAAGGCCTTCTGTTCAGGCGGCGACCAGAAAATCCGGGGCGAAGCCGGATATGTCGACGACACGGGACAGCACCGCCTCAATGTGCTGGATTTTCAGCGCCAGATGCGCACATGCCCCAAGCCGATTATCGCAATGGTGGCGGGGTATGCCATCGGCGGGGGACACGTGCTTCATCTGATGGCCGACCTGACCATTGCCGCCGATAACGCGGTTTTTGGGCAGACCGGTCCCAGGGTGGGCTCGTTTGACGGGGGGTACGGGGCGAGCTACATGGCCCGGATCGTCGGCCAGAAGAAGGCGCGCGAGATCTGGTTCCTGTGCCGCCAGTATTCCGCCCGGCAGGCGCTCGACATGGGGCTGGTCAACGCGGTCGTGCCGTATGCGCGGCTCGAGGAGGAAACGGTGCAGTGGTGCCGCGAAATCCTCGCGAATTCGCCTACGGCCCTGCGCTGCCTCAAGGCGGCGTTGAACGCGGACTGCGACGGGCAGGCGGGCCTGCAGGAACTGGCCGGAAACGCGACGCTGCTCTTTTACCAGACTCCCGAAGCGCAGGAAGGCCGCGACGCCTTCAAAGAAAAGCGGCCGCCGGATTTCGGCAAGTATCCGCGGCGCCCCTAACCGGGTGACGCCGGCGCGCCGGCTCGAAGGGCCATGACAGACGAATACACGCAAGCAGACGCCTGGATCGAAGCGGCGCGCCCGAAGACGCTGGGGGCCTCCGTATCTCCTGTCCTTGTCGGCACGGCTCTGGCCTTGGGGCACGGAGGCAGCCACCTGCCCGCCGCGGGTTGCGCGCTTGCCGGCGCGCTGCTGATCCAGATCGCCACGAATTTCGCCAACGACTACTTCGACTACCTGAAAGGCGCCGACACCGCCGAGCGGAAAGGTCCGCTGCGCGCGGCGCAGTCGGGGCTGGTGGAGCCCATCCAGGTGCTGCGCGCCTCGCTGGTAACGTTTCTGCTGGTCTTTCTTCCGGGCTCGTACATTGTGTGGCGGGGCGGCTGGCCGTTCATCGTGATCGGGCTGCTTTCGGTCGTGTCGGGCATACTCTACACGGCGGGCCCGTATCCGCTGGCCTACACGGGTCTGGCCGACCTGTTTGTGCTGGTGTTCTTTGGTCCGGTGGCGGTTGTCGGAACGTATTACCTGCAGACGCTCGAATTGCGGACGGCGCCGTTCGTGGCGAGCCTGGGTCCGGGCCTGCTCGCGGTGGCCCTGCTTACCGTGAACAACCTGCGCGACGCGGACGAGGATCGCAAGGCAAACAAAAAGACCCTGGCCGTGCGTTTCGGCCGGGGATTCGCGCGCGCCGAGTATGTGTTCTGCGTGGTGGCGGCCTGCGTGGCGGTGCCGGTGTATTTCTATGTGCGCGAGGCCGAGCTGTGGTTCATGCTGACCCCGGCGGTGCTGATCTTTCTCGCCGCGCCCGCGATCCGCGCCGTGTTTTTCCGGCGCGACGGCCCTGCCCTCAACCGGGCTCTGGCCCGCACCGGCGGCATGCTCCTGCTCTTCAGCATTCTGTTTTCGCTGGGCTGGATTCTATGAGGATTGCCCGTGTAGACGTCTTTCGCTACGAGCTCCCGCTCGCGCGGCCGCTGGTGCTGCGGACGTGCATCTGCACGTCGCGTTCGGGCCTCTTGTTGCGGTTCGAAGACGGCGACGGGGCGTTCGCATTCGGCGAGGCCGCGCCGCTGCCGGGCTTCAGTCGCGAGCATCTCGACCACACCCTCCGGCAGGCGGTGATGCTGGCGAAGCATCTCCAGGGTACGGCCCTGCCGCCGCGCCTGGAACTGGTGACGGACCATTTTGAACGCTGGCTGATGCCGTTCGAGCTGGTGAATTCGCTGAAGTTCGCGGTACAGAGCGCCCTGCTGCAGCTTTTGACGGGCGAACATGCGGTTCCCGTGTTTGGTCTGGCGCCGCGGCCACACCGGACGTCGATCCCGGTCAACGGACTCCTCTGGGGAACGCAGGATGCCGTGCTTGCGCGGGCGGAGGCCCTGCTGCGCGAGGGGTACGCTACCCTCAAACTCAAGGTTGGACGCGAGCCGCCCGGAGAAGATGCCGAGACCGTGCGCGCGTTGTGCGCCCTGTGCGGCAAAGCCCGTGCGGTGCGGCTCGATGCCAACCGCGCCTGGGATGTGCCGTCCGCGATGGCCTTCGCCCGGGCCATTGACGGCTGCACCATCGACTATATCGAGGAGCCGCTTCGGGATCCGGCGGGGCTCGTGGAGTTCGCGGGCCGGACCGGCTTGCCGGTGGCGCTCGACGAGACCGTCGTCGAGCGTGGGGAGTGCGACCTGGACCAATGGCGCGGCGCGCGGGCCGCTGTCATCAAGCCCACGCTGCTGGGCGGGTTTGAAATCGCCATGTACCTCGCGCGGAAAGCCATCAACCTGGGCATGACGCCCGTGATCAGCTCGTCGTTTGAGTCGCCCGTAGGCCTGACCGCGCTGGGACATCTCGCCGCCTTCGTGAATCAAGACGAGGTGGCGGCCGGGCTCGACACCTGGAACTGGTTCGCCGCGGATCTCCTCGATGCGCCCGCGCCCATCGAGCGGGGACGCCTGAACCTCTCGCTCGCGGATGCCCTGGTTCATCGCCTTAACACCGACAACCTGGAGCGGCTCGGGCCATGAGCCGCGCGTGTTGTCCAATCCATGCCGCCGCGATGTGCCATCCGGACGCGCCCGCGCTCGTCGCACCGTCCGGTGAAATCGCGACCTTCGCGGAATGCGACGCGAACGCCTCGGCGGTAGCGGCCGCGGTTCGCTCGGCGGGTCTGAACACCGGGAGCCGGCTCGCGCTTCTGGGACCCTTTGACGGCTGGACCTTGCCGGTGTTGTTTGGCACGTTTCGGGCGGGAGCGGCCGTATACATCCCGAACGCGCGCCTTCCCAGACCGGCACTCCTCGAAAACCTCGCCCGCACGGCATGCCGGTACGTGCTGGGCCCGGCCAGCGCGGGAGATCTGCCGCATTGGCTGGCGCCCGCCGGCCTGCTGGCCTGTCCGCACCGGCCGGCCGCGGCGGACGTGGATCCGGACGCGCCCGCGACCCTCCTGGCCACCTCCGGCAGCACGGGCGAGCCCAAACTGGCCATGCTCTCGCTCGAAAACCACCGGGCAAACGCCGCCGCATCGAACAGGAACATCGAGGTGCTGCCCGGCGACCGGTGGCTGCTCTCCCTGCCGCTGTACCATGTCTCCGGGCTGGGGATCGTGTTTCGTTGCGTGCTGGCCGGTGCGGCGGTGGTTGCGCCCGCGCCGGGCGAGCCGCTCGAGGACGCGATCAGGCGCCTTAACGTGACGCACCTTTCGGTCGTTGCAACGCAATTGCAGCGCCTGCTGAATACGCCCTCGGGACGGGACGCGCTTCGTCAGCTGAAGGCGGTCCTCGTCGGCGGCGGCGCGACGCCGGCGGACCTGATCGAGCGCGCCGCGGACTGCACTGTTCCGCTTTTTACGACCTACGGGCTCACGGAAACGGCATCGCAGGTGACTACCACCCCACCGGGCGCGGCCCGTGACGTGCTGAAAACCTCCGGCGCACCACTGGCGCCCGGCACGGTGCGCGTATCAGATGCCGGCGAGATTCAGGTGCGGGGCCAGACCCTGTTTCTCGGCTACCTTCAGGCGGACGGCGCCCTGCGCCGTCCCGTGACCGCCGATGGGTGGTTTCCGACCGGAGATCTCGGGCAGTTCGACGCCGGCGGCAACCTGGTGGTCACCGGCCGGAAGGACAACATGTTTGTTTCGGGCGGCGAGAACATACATCCCGAGGAGATCGAAGCGGCCCTCTGCGCCCTCGAAGACGTGGAGCGGGCGATCGTGGTGCCCGTCCCGGACTCCGACTATGGATACCGTCCGCTGGCGTTCATCGTGCCGGCCCCCGGGTTCGCCGTGGACCCCGCTTCGCTGCGGGAACGTCTGGCGCGCATGCTGCCCCGGTACAAACTGCCCGTACGCTGCCTCGCCTGGCCCGAAAGCGTTGCGCAAACCGGCATCAAGCCCGACCGCGGCCTGTTGCGGAACGTGGCCGCCGGCGTCGCCCGCGAGCCTGACGCGCGCCCGGCCTCCGAGCAGGCGTGAGTGAACCCGCCCCAAATCGCCTCTCATGGGGGCAGAAACTGCACGCCGTCCTGGCGCTCAGCCCTCCCCACGGCTGCGCTCCGTCCCGAGTGGATGGCGCCGAATTCTTGACTCTCGCCCGCGGCGTTGACTATACTTCGACTTTGCCCTGACCGGTGTCGTGCGGTGGCATTACATGAGACACGGACGCGGCAACGGTGACATTGCCGGGGTAGCTCAGCTGGTTAGAGCGCTGGATTGTGGATCCAGAGGTCGACGGTTCAAACCCGTCCCCCGGTACCATGAAAACAAAGGACTTACGCGGTTCGCCGCGTAGGTCCTTTTTGCTTGGGGTTCCACCGGGGTTCCAAACGGCTCTCCTTTGGACCTGTTTACGGCAGGAAAATAAGCGGGTGCAGTCTGGGCGCCGAACGCGGTGGAGCGCCTTCCACGTGAGCAGGAACAAGAACATGGTTGGTTCCATGTTCACCTGTACCCAACCGTGTCGCCTCTCTGTGCAAGGCCCGGTCCCCGCAACGGACCGGGCCTGTTGCGTGTGTGCCCATGGAAGGTAAGTTCCCGATTGGGGGAGAGCCCAATGATTCAGAAGAACGTCCGCGTAGGCCGCGCGGGGAAACTCTCCGGTCAGAGCTTATCCACCATTCGAAGGTGGTGCGACAAAGGCCTGCTTCACTTCGTGCGAATTAACGGACACCGGCTCATCGAAGTCCAGAGCCTCAGCGACCTGCTGGAGGCCGGTGATGCCCCGCCAAGGGCGCCCAGGCAAAGTTCCAGCCGCGCCCGCGCGATTGGCCGCGCGGCTCGCGCCCAGATGGGAAAGGAAGGGTGGTAGTGCCGAAAGTGAATAGGTTCTGAATAATCCCCGACTGACTGCACGTTTTCCGCATGCTGTACGTGTGTATTCTCTCCCCCGAGTTTCTTCAGCTGGATCGTGCATCTTTCTCTCACGCGCGAAATTCGAAAGGTCCAAAAGGTCCAAAAGTGCGGACCCTGCTCGTGAACGCACCGCGGCGGAGACGCGTCCTCTGAGCGTGCACTCGGCCGCTGCCAACGAGAACGTCGCGGGTCTACGATAGATGGAGTCGCCGGGTGGGGCAGCGGTCGAAGGGGCACAGTGGTAGAGACCGTCTTCTGAAGACAGCGACGTCTACTCCCCGTTGCAGCTCGCCTTGACTGCCTGGCAGCAAAGCGACACCCACCTTCAAGGACACTCCGGGGCGCACGGAGTGCGCTTGACTGAGGGACAACGCGTCAGCGTTGTGTTCCTTCTTTCAGTGAGTACAAGTGTCAGGTAGTCTGCCACGGTGGCGTCACTGGTATGACCTAGCGCTGATTACTGTGCTGACCCTTCGTCTTTATTCTCCCCCCCTCTTCTCTTTATCAGTCCCCCCGCGTCCGGTATTGGTTGAGGTCAGGGGTCATGTGCGTTCTGGTGGTTATTCTTCGAGGGGCATGGCCGTGTGCTAACTGACTCCGGGGGGGCGCCGCGAGGCGCTCGAAGCGCTCGGCGGGCAGGCGGACATCTGGCGGCAGATCGTCATTTTCGCTGCAATTGCCTCTATCGTGATCGGTGCGCTGGGCGCGATCGGCCAGTCCAACATCAAGCGACTGCTTGCCTATAGTTCGATCAACAATGTCGGGTTCATACTGATCGGGCTTGCGGCTGCGACCGCGGAAGGCGCGAGCGCAATGCTGGTCTATCTCGCCATCTATGTCGCGATGACGGTCGGCAGCTTCGTGGCCGTGCTTATGATGAGGGATGCCGAAGGGAAGCAGCTGGAAGGAATATCCGACCTCGCCGGCATTTCGAGTACCAGCCCCTGGCTCGCCTTCTTCTTTGCGATGTTGATGTTCAGCCTTGCTGGCATTCCGC